>ERZ506428.369-NODE-369-length-14052-cov-5.53383_pt1 | contig 14052 bp, 10 predicted proteins | sample MGYA00513665_ERZ506428 | MGnify/ENA metagenome assembly ERZ506428 | reverse complement strand
TATCCTGTGTCTGTACCGCAGCCGCGGTATCCAGATGTATCCAGTCAACCACCAGCCCAGCCAGAAATACTGCTACACCGGATGCGAGCTTTACCGTAAATGTCTGCATTGAGAAAATGACCGACTCCTCTCTCGTGCCATTCATCACCTCACCATAATCAACAGAATCTGAAAGAAATATAGTCATGATAACATTGAGCATACCATAGCCCAGATAAATCAAAATACCCGGCAGGCAGAGTATGTACCAGCTCTGCGGCGTGTAGAGCTTTGCAAATGCCATGATAAGTATCACCGCAAAGCCTGCTATCTGAATAATAAATCCTGATATAAAAAGCTGGCTTTTGCTGAATCTCTTGCGAAGCAGCGGTATAACCATCATGACAAGAACCTGTGCTGCAAAAGCAACTGCAGCAAATATAGAATATGCGCCCTCGTTTCCCACATCAAACCGGAAGAAATAAAGCACCAGGTTGCCACAGATATTGAGTGATGTATACACGAGAATGATTGATACTACAACAGTCATAGCCTGGTCGTTCTTAAATAAGGCTTTAAACATATCGGATATCTTTCCCGGCTTCTCATCACAGGCAACCGGTCTTTCAGGCACACATGCCACGCATACAAGCTCAGAGATCACAAATACTACCGCTATAATAAGTGCCCACCACTTAAATCCAATCCTATAGTCAGCCATAGAGCTTCCTGCACCAAGAATCGGCACCACTGTCATCGTGAGCACCGTAGGGATAGCATCTCCAATGCCAGAGCATGTCCTCGCAAGCGATGTAAGCTGCTCCCTGTCGCTGCCCGGCTCAGTGATTGCAGGAATCATAGACCAGAACGGAATATCCATAAGCGTATATGTGATGCCCCATGCAAAGTAAAACACTGTAAGCCACACTCTCTGCGCTGAATCACCCATAGACTCAGGAGTTGCATATAAAGCATAGATGGTCACGGCATTGAGCACCGTGCCGGCAAAAATCCAAGGCCTGAACCTGCCCCACCTAGTACGTGTCTTTGCTACGATAATGCCCATCACCGGGTCATTGAATGCATCAAAAATCCTCGCCGCCATCATCACCGTACCGATAAACACACTGCTCATCCCTAGCACTACATTGTAGTAGTAGAGCAAATACGATGAAATAAGCATATACACAATATCTTTTCCGAATGCGCCAAATCCAAATGCACACTTTTGTCCTGTTTTAAGCTTCATAGAAATACCTCCAAAAAAATCCGCTATACTTAAATACTAGTATAGCGGAATGCCATGTAAAATACAATATTTATGATTTCTTACCTTGTCCAAATTCAGCTCTCATTTCTGTCCGGCAACTGCTTATTTCATTGCCACAATAAAAATTACATTTCCGGGGCTTTCTGCCACGGATTTATTTTACAAAATAATAAAAATTTAATGTTGCCTGACTCCACTGTGGTTTTTTCCACAGCATTCCATCTATAAAGAACTCACCATTCGCATTTGTCCTCAATATGGCATTCTTATTTCGCACTCGGTTCCATCTGTTTCTTCAGTTTCTTATCTAACCATCTTTTTTCGGACTCATATGTACCGATTGACATAATATCGTCAATTGACTCGTTCGCAAAATTGCTAAAATATTTTATCTGCATCCCATAATAAGGTTTTTTCATGATACTTTGCTCAAGAACATCTATGCTTTCAGCTATTTTTAGACAAGACTCACTTATCACCCAACTTGTAAACGGTATTTCTTCCTGTTCCATTGGCTTGTACATGATTTCACGTTGCCTTCTGAACGTTTCTTCATCCTCTGGCTCAGAAAAATCAACATCATCATAATCTATATCTTCTGGTTCTACCTCTGCTTCTGCCTTATCCAGCTCATCTTTGTAAGCATCAATTCCCTTTTGCGATATTTCGTAATTTTTCATATACTGTGAAAGCAGTGTAAAATCTGAAAGAATTGACTCTACATATCGCTCACAGGCTTTTTTGCTTTCTGTGCTAGACAGGATTTTTTTTATCCATGCCGGCATATTTTTTAAAATATCATTCGGATATATTGATGCCAAATAATTTTCATCCGGATGGTTAAGCACATCATAATACATCGGAGACATCAAAACTCGATTATGAATAAAGGACTGGATTTGTTTATATTCTGAAACTATACTCTCCAGTTCATAAATTTCTATATCACTCAGAAATTGTTTTTTGTCATTGAACGTTTGCTTAAAGATAGGCATCATGTTTGGCAGCTGTTCCCACGTAATCTGAATAATATCCTTCGGCTAGTCATATTCATCGATTTCTTCTATGCCACCTGCAGCAACAAATTCTTCATGTGCCTTCTTCTCAGCACGCTGGTGTGGGGTCAATTTCATCATGACTTGTTTATGACTTTCATAGCCCATGACTGTCAAATAATACTCTTTTAATTCATACCATGCCAGTTTGTTATGTCTATAATTATTGCTCAGTTCAACAACAAACGATACGAAAAAGGACGCAACCGCACCAGTAGTCAAAGCAAATACAATATTATAAAATCCTGATTCTTCTGGCGTTATTACCATCGCTACACCAAGTATTGTAACAACAATCGCCGAAAATATCACACACACAACTAACGTTGTTTTGAGATAAAACGCAAATGACAAAAAACTTAATGCTTCATATAGTCTATTCTTAAATCTCATATCCACTTTCCACCTATTATATTCGACCACTCATTTTCTCGACAGGTCAGAGCATCCTTTAAATATTAACCTCTTTCACATCTCAGCCAATCATACAACTATTGCCTGCTACTCACTACGGAGATGTGTGTGAAGAATTGTTATTTAGTAAACATCAAATCCTCCTTAAACTGTTTTCATTATACCACAAAAGAAGTCCCTTGATGCGGTCAGACCGTCTGCCACAGAAGAGAAATAAAGTTCCCTTTTTAAAAGGATTCTGACTCTGTTTACTCCAAGTTATCACAACAGTATTCAAGTGAAGACCGCAATGATAACCAAATGGTACGCAATTTCTATAAAAAAGAAACTGGTATTCAAAATATCAATCTATATTCACTTGTAGACTATATTATTCTCATATGTTGTCTGCTAAAACGGGTTGATTTTAAAAATTTAATGGTGCCTGCCCCACTGTGGTCATGGAAATAAATGTTTTTGTAAATCTTCTCTGCAACGCTTGTGAAGTAATCAAATATCCATGATTCTCATCAATCAATTCTTTTTGCTTTTCAGATTTTGACATCTCGTCACTTTCTTTCAGCTTTACTTTTACCCTTTTTATTTGTTGTTATTACCCTTGTAAGTGTAAACGTTCCGCAATTTCCATCCTTAAGATTGGGATCATTGCTAGGTCGATCATTTGAGTAACTTCCATCCATCTTATTATCAATTAATTCAATTCTGTTATACCCATCATAGATTTGCTTATGAGCATCCATATCTTTGCTTCTATTTTGAAATCCGAAATATATTACCGGATGTTCAGTATTCTCTGACAAAATAGCGGCAATGTTACTTTCTGAACTTGATTTTTCAAAAATTGCAGTGAAATGAATTTGACTCCATGTTTGACTCACTTTTAGTTTCATCGGATGCTTTACTGATTTGTCATAACAAGAAATCAGTTCTCCCTTCCACATACCGGAAATGTCAGGTACAGAATGAAATTTCTGGAAAATCTTACATTTCCAGGCATAGTTATTAAATAGCCACCACATCACGCCATACCAAAATGGAACGCCAAGAATATCTGGAACAAACCCTAATATATCGACCGTTTCATTTATTTTTCCCAACTTAAGAATATAGACAAAACCAGTCATCAATTTATCTCCAATTCCAGATTGGCGTATCAATACTGTAAGCAGAATAGAAATCGTAAAAAGTATAATTGTAACTCTTCCTCTAATTCCTTTATCTATTGCATACTCCTGCATTGCTAAAATTCACCTCGACTTTAAATTGCATTCTCCTTTTGCGTTTTTGTTCTACAACAATTAGTATTGCAGAACCTGCTTGTCCCAATATAAGCATTAGCAAATGTGGCCATAGAGAACTATGATCTTTTATTATTTGGCGTAATAGTGATAAATCAACTATAGATGGTTTAGGATTTACTTGTGCATGGGTATGCCACTCACCTAAGTAATTTACCAAACCGTCAGATTCCATCCACTGCCTATTGATTTCCTTTTGAGCAACATCTTTATTTCTCACAAAGTGACTTGGGCCACTATTATCATGTTCTGTAGGAACAGTGAAATCTGTAATCTGGTAATATTGATTGTCTTTATCGTACATTCCCAGTAAAATACCGCCTTTTTCATTCTCAGCAGGCAGTTGTTCATATCTTGCCATATTTGACATGACTTCATCTGGAATTTCCACCTTAACACCAATTTTTCTTACCTCAATGACCACTAGTCAACCCTTCTTTTTATAATTTCAAAATCTTTTTTGTCTTCATATTTTGTTGATATACTAATATCATAATTGCTTGCATTAGAGATCTTACCAATCCATGTTATCAGAACATTTTGTTCAGAACTGATTTTTTCGGATTGAATATACTCAAAGATAGAATGTGCAAACAGACTTACCGCAAATCCAGAATATGGCATATATGATGATTCACATCCAGCTTCTCTCTTCAAATATCGCTCTGGATTCTTGACAATCCCATACTGAAATTGAAGATCTTTTTTGGAAAAAAGTTCCTCATATAAATCCTGTTTCTTATTAACTAACAGGGCATGGCCACCCATACCATATGGTTCCATCCACAATATTATTACTGGTTGCTTAATGATCCCCTTATTTACATATTCAACGATATGGTGCTCGACTGATAAGTTAGCCACCGCAACGACAATAATTCCATAATTTTCAAATTGTTTCACTTCATGGTCTAAAATATAATGAATGTCATCATTCAGACACTGACAGCTTATATTCGGATTATGATGACACAGCATAAACTGTATAGACCGAGTTTTTCGCAATCCAATCAAATCATATCCACAGTAATGCCGTGCAACATTTTCAGCAGATAAATATTCATTGTCAACCAAAAGATAGTCTGTTGTGCCTAGTCGCATCATTAATTCTGCCACTGCACTTCCGACTGATCCACAGCCGAGAATCGCTACGCTATCCCACTTTGCTGGCTGTCCATCAGATCCACGATTATACAATCTGGATTGACTGCAATCATTAATCTGAATAGGGAATCCGACGTCTGTCTGTTTATTAGAATAAGCAAGCGTAATATTGGCTTTTCCTTTTCGAAATCCGTGTTGCTGTTGAGCTGCCAAATGAACCCACCCTATCGTCATAATTCCATTTGGCATGTAAATTTTCATTATAATTAGCTTTATCTTTTCTAAGTTCTTTTGCATAAAACTTTGATAGCGTTTCGCATCATATGCACTGCTCATTATCATTCGAATTACCTGGACATCGTTTTCTGGTATTTCAGTAATCTTGCTTCCGTCTAATGATACACACAAAGCCTCATGAACGTTTCCTTTTGAATCTTTTTCCTTCCATATCATTGACGTTATATGTCTCAACTGTTCCTCTGATTCTGCGATGATTGCATTGATAGTATTACTCGCTCGCATTAACCAAACTATTTGTTTTGTTTTTGATTCATCATTCAAGAATGAATCAGCCTTTACAATCTTTGATTTCCAATATGCTGTAAACTCTGTGATAAAATCATATTGATTCTCCCCTTTGATCCCCACGCAAATGTTTCGCTCTGCTTTTTGTATAGATTCCAACAATAGCCTTTGAGGTTCAAAAAAATTCGGAATTGCTTTTCCGGTATCATACAGGCATAACGAATCATCACCATTTTTATGTGGAATTGCCTCTATTTCATCTGAACGATCTCGAACTATATAGATTGAGGGAAACTTATACGGAAATGGAGAATCCAGATTGCACTTAAGAACAATATCTTTGTTCTCAATTTTCAGTTTAATAAAAATATATCCGTCTACTATATTACAATCCGAATAACCTTCCTCTTTTAAGTATTCTATATACTGTTCAAGCTGATCGTCCATCATGTCTTAACACCCCCGGTGCCGCACTTTTTGTAAACTGTGCTAATGCAGATGATGTCCCCTTAGGAAATCTCGTACCATATATATTTCGTAAATAATCTGCAGCTTTTGACTCATCTTCTTCGTCCAGAGCATTATCCATACTTTCTTTCAGATTTTTAAAGGCACTGATAATCTCTTCCTGCTCATCTTCATCAAATCGTTCAAATAAATTCTCTCCCGGTGTTACTGGTTTAATGCATTTGAAATCATTCTCAAGATTTGAGATGATATTATTAATCGTATTTCTGAAGCTCTTGTCATCTCGATCATCATATTTATCAAATGCATTGGTAGCAAGAATTGTAAGTTCTACACCTTTTAGATCAATTTCGTTGTAATCCTTCCATGCTTTCAATACTTTGACTAACCGTCGAAGCTGATCTCCATATTGCTCATCTTGTACTTTAGAAACAAACCATTCTTTAAATGCCTTCGGATCACTCTCTATCCAACCATTGGTTTTGTGTGCTAAAAATGCTGTATCATCCTTCACAATGTACATTGGCAAGTCAATATGATATCCATCTGCATAAGTAACACGAATACAAGTCTTTTTATCAGCAGGATCTTTTTTAGTTCTCTCTGACACTGCATCCTTTACCCATTTATGTACTGTACTTGCTACTGGCCAATCTTCCAGTTCTACATCATCATATCCCTGAATATACACACCATCATCTAAGTCATATTCATTGTCACCAATTGTATTTATAACCGTTTTCATAGCAAATGAGCCTTGCCAGCAGAACTTCGGTTGTAATTTGCTTTTATTTGAAAACCAATTTTTAATATCAGTTCTCAAAGCATTTCTACTAGTTCTAAGACTATCCGTTTTTGATGATGTTAAGGTGATTTTATCGTTAAATTGAGAATAAAGTTTATTTAAATTTGCCATTTACATGAATCTCCTTATTAAGGTTTATGATAATCAATCCTTTGGTGTCGTCTTTCTCCGTATTTCTCTCACCAGTTCATGTACCCTCGTAGCAGGACACATCTCCGATGGAATAGTTTTGCCGTCTCTTAGGCATTGCTGATATTTTTGCGTTGCTACTGCCAAAGCATTTTCTTCTTCACCACACTCAACCAACCTTTTATACATATCTGGATCTGCTTTAGAATAGCTCTGTCCAGTTTTATTCTTGTACAGTTCTCCAAACTTAGAGCAGCATACCCATGAATCATGAATTGCCGGCATATTTCCAAAATATGCAAACATCCATATCTCAAAGCACGGATTCGACCAACCTACATGAATGCCTACCTTTTCTGCCTCTTTGATGATCTGATCAAAATTCATCACTTGATCCCGGTCAAATACAATCCACGGAATACGATATTGTGCGTCATAAACAGTCATCTCAAGGCACTTTTGAATCAGATTCTGTGTCTTCGTTTCCACAACCTTGATTACAAGTTTTTTCTGCATATCCGTTGGCAAACTATCATGAAGGCCGTCAAAGAAGCATCTCTCTGTAGCCTCTGTATCTGTAACAACGAGATAATATCCCATTTCCGGTACTCTTCGCTTACTACGCTGTTCTCTTGTCTTGCGATTTCCCATTCGATCTTTTCTTGCCATAGATTATTCCCCCTTAAAAAACTCGATTGTCTTTAAGGACGGAATTGCTCCATACTTTCCTAGCAGATAATTCTTCTCGTAACTCTCGTCTTTTCTAATGCGTGATCCATCTTCATCGACAAAATCTGCCAACGAATATAGGGTTGATAATCCATCATTATCTTTCTCTGTAAACCAGATTTCATCACGACGTAAGAGCTGGTTCGATAACTGCCAGGTGTCATGTGTCGTGAAAACAAGCTGAGCATGATTCACATTAATTTCTGCATTCAAGAATGTCAGAATGAAGTTTCTGACAAGCAATGGATGCAATCGTGCATTTAACTCATCTATGAAGAAAACACCGCCCTGATCCAATACTTCCTGTAGCTCCGGATATAATGCAAACATCTTTAATGTTCCGGCAGATTCATTCTGCAGAGGAATCTTTGCAAGCTCATCTGAACCGATCACCTTATGCAAGGCATCAATCTGAAAATGCTCATCCTTCGAATCATCCTGCTGTGGAAGTTTTGTAACTTCAAATCCCTTAATGGTTTCGTCAAAGGATGCAAAGAATTTTACAACCTTTTCTCTTACCTTTTCATCATCCACGAAGCCCTCTGGCAACAATCTTGACATAAAGAAATTCGTAATCACGTTTCCGAAATCAGCAAACTCATTATTCAAAAACCAGTCTCTTACCAGTTTGCACCTAGCAATACGCAACTTTGCTCCTAATGATACAATCAGAACCTGCTTCTCTAACGCAACCGATATATTCTCTCGACTTGCTTTTGGAATTCCTGATAAATCCAAGTTCTTCTTATCACGATAAAAAACTGACTTATACTTTCTTGCAGTTTTAGCCTTATAGTTTAACCACTCCTCTGTAATGCCCTCTTTTCCCACACAGAAACCGTAGTTATAGCTTTTCTCTGTTTTATCTCCCGGCACTGTAAAATAAACTTCAAAGCTGGTATCTGAATTTTCTGATTCCGAATCAAACATAAATGGATGTGGTCTGATTTCATCAAAATTCTTAACTTCATCCCCGTACTTAAATGAATTTACGACATAGTCTGACATATATTCAAAAGCACCATACACATTTGATTTACCGCTTGCATTTGCCCCATACACAGCCGCTACCGGCAAAATCTTTTCTCCTCCAATAGAGACTACACGTTCTGAAAACTCTGTCATTTTTGTTGCTGACAGATCTAATGTAGCTTCATCACGAAAAGATTTATAATTTTTAAAGTTGAATTGTATTATCATACCATCACCTATACTTCCATGTTCTTATATTTCTATTATACTCAATTTCTTTTGAAAATCAACAGTAAAATACGATGTATTCTCATATAGATGTATATTTTATTCAATTTTTAAATTTTCACCTCACGACTTAAAGTTTCTTTAGGTTATAAGGTGATTTTTCCATTAATAACTTCTCCCACTGTTGTTTCTGATTCCTTGTTGTGTCCAAATTCAGCTCTCATTTTTGTCCGGCAACTGCTCACTTCATTGCCATAATAAAAATCACATTTCCGGGGCTTTCTGCCCCAGATTTATTTTACCAAATAATAAAAATTTAATGGTGCCTGGCCCCACTACTGTTTCCTGACTACTTCGATATGGCTATATATTTAGTTAATCTGTATTACTATCATCAAGCAATCTTTTTCTCTGTCAATAAATATTTAAGAGTTTTACGAAATGACGTCTTCGTAATCTTTAAGCCATCAGTACCCATTTTCACTACCGGTGGATAACCAGCTTCACTTTCAATTGCTGAGATTATGCTACTATACTCGCCCTTTGCCACACCACTATGTGGCATCGGGCCTACCAAAATGTAACTGTATTTTGATGACCATTGAGTCTTTCTGAAATCAAATGTTTTAGCATCCTTATATTCCAAGAAAAACTCAAATCTATCTTTTGCTATTCCCATATTCTTTGCAACTGCAGCAAGTTTTTCTTTTTCCACTTCAGACTGACCAATTACTATTATTTTACCGTCATGATTACATTTTCCCTCAGCTTCAGTACCAAGATAGTCATGCATTCCAAGTAGCCGGAGAAAAGTCTCAAGTTCTCCTGTTCTATTTAACTCTATGAGTATTCTTTCTAAATCATCATTGAGAACATCTCTGATAACCTCTTCCAATTCCAATAATTCATTAAGTTCAAGCATTATTTGTGCCCCCTTCCTCAATGATATGTGCCATTCTGTTCTTTGCTTTTTCAAGCTTCAGCTGAAGCATTGTAATTTCATCTTTTACAGTCTTATATTTGTCAGCAATCTCTTTCTGTTTTTCAATTGACGGAATTGGAATAACAAGCTTCGTCAACTGCTCAACTCCGATATTTGGAATCGTTGCACCAACCGTTATACTCCTTAGTGCCGCTGTACCTTGCTCACTTACAAAGAATGCTGCAAGATAATAAGGATCCGCCTTTTCTTCATCGAGCTCTATAATATAAAGATTTCCGTTACCTAATATCCTTTGTCCTTCCTTTACTTCTGCAACAGCAATCTTGTAAGGATATCCATTCTTAGAAAGAATAAGGCAGTGATTTGATAAACAATACTTATCATTTTTCTTATCAATAGACTTCAAATAAGGTAATTCCTTATCAATAAGTCCATTTTTGATGTTAGCCAGCATCAAATACTGCATGTCTGTAGGCACAGTAGTAGTAATTTCATCTAATGCCTTAGCATTAAGCTGGGCTCCACGAGTAATTCTTTTAATCACATCGCCAAATGCCATTCCATCTGCTACATCATGGACAATATATCGATTCATACTTAACACATAATCGTTATCTCGAAGTTGCTCTACACTTACATACATGCTTATATCAGAGTCGTTCTTAGTTGCATTAATAATAAGAAAAATGTTTTCATAACTCAGTTCATTTACCCTTCTTCCCTCTACAAAGAGTTCGGAAGCATCAACCAAGCGCACTCCTTTATTATTACGGCTAAAAACTATCATTGAAGTTGCAATAGCTGTTCCTGCAAATAACCTAGCCGGTAAAGCAATTACACATTCAATCAAACCATTCTCTATGAAATAGCTTCTAATTGCTGAATCACTCTGATTCCATGTACTTCCATTAGTCATGATGCCTACAGCTTTTCCGTCCTCTGAAAGCATATCAACCATTAAGCTATTGAACAGCCAATCAGATGATGTGACTTTTGAAACAGATGGTATTCTCTTTTCCAACTGCTCCAAATACTGATTTCCAAGACCTAATTCTTTAATCCTCATTCCAAACGGATAATTCGCAAAAATCTTATCAAAGCGTCTGCCATTATCTTCGCCTAATCCCAGTTCAAAGATGTCCTTTGCTTCAAAAGTAATCTTACCTTCTGATAAATCGTTGTAAATCTTTGCTATTGCAATAGAAGATACAAGTTTATCGAATCCATATGCTTCTACAGTTGAATGATTTTTGACAACATCAGTCACAACAGTTCCTGCTCCACAGCAGAAATCTGCGAATTTATCATTGGCTTTTATCTCAAGTAATTCTTCAGCCAATTTTCCTAAGCTTTCAGGTGTCATCATCGGATCAGATAAATTCCTTAAGAGTGAAACTAAATAGAAGATTTTCTGCTCATGAGCTTTTGTAAGTTCCATTAATTCCTTCCAGTTTTCAGAAATATAAAAGTCTTCTGCGACTTTCTTAATGTCAGCATCTATTCTTTCATCTTCTTCAAATGAATATGTGGCATGTGCGCTGCAATCAAATGACTTTGCCAAAAGGTAAGCAGCCACTGTAACATCACCAAACACTCCAAAAAATCCTTTTCCTGCCATCGAAGTCTTGCTTCTTAAAATTAATTCAATTTCATTTTTGCAAACAAATATTTCATCCCAAACAGCTTTAAGTTCCGGTGTAAGCTGATTAGCTGTTTCATTGTCAATAAAGTTACCTTTTACTTCATTAATTTCGTTTAACATCGCAATCACTCTTTCTTGGTTTTGAATAACCATCTTCATTTCTTGATTATAGATTACCAAGTTTATTTCAGTTTGTCAATACCTTTTTGGTTTTTCAGAACCAATATTTTAAAATTAGATTGGATTTAATTGGATAAAATAGTGATTTTTGAGTTGAACTTATGTGGATAACTAAACAAAGGAATGTCCGAAATCAGGGATATCACTTTTGTGTAGGTGTCTAAAAAATAGGCACTACACTAATTCAAAATGTCCTTGACAAGGGGTACAGTTTAAAGTAAATTAACCGAAATGCCCATGACAAATAGCCATGAGCATTTCTAAATCTTAACCCAATTCCTTCTCACACATATCAAGTACAGAAGCAATGGTAGTATCCATATCATAGTACCTGTACTCGCCGAGACGTCCACCGAATATAACACCGGTCTCCTTATCGGCAAGCTCCTTGTACTTGGCATAGAGCTGTCCGTTTTTCTCATCGTTTACAGGGTAGTAAGGCTCATCGCCGGCCTTCCACTCAGAAGAGTACTCACGGCTGATGATAGTTTTTGGCAGGTCATTGCCATCCTCATCCTTGCCGAACTCGAACCACTTGTGCTCGATGATACGTGTCCATAGAGTCTCGCGGTCAGTATAGTTGACAGCGGCATTGCCCTGGAAGTTCGGAATATCGAGGGTCTCATTCTCAAAGCGTACTGAGCGGTACTCTAAAGTACCTAGCTTAAAGCCAAAGTATGCGTCAATCGGACCTGTGTATACCACCTTGTCAGCAAGAGCATCAAGCTCAGCCTTGTGCTCAAGGTAGTCGGTATTTAATCTGACCTCAATGCCGTCGAGCAGATTTTCAACCATCTTGGTGTATCCACCGATTGGAATACCCTGATAAAGAGCATTGAAGTAATTGTTGTCAAAGGTAAGTCTAACAGGAAGACGCTTTATGATGAAAGCCGGAAGCTCCTTACAGTCACGCCCCCACTGCTTCTCAGTGTAGCCCTTAACGAGCTTCTCATAGATATCACGGCCAACGAGTGAGATAGCCTGCTCCTCGAGATTTTTTGGCTCACCGGTTATTTCCTTTTTCTGCTCCTCAATCTTTGCAGCAGCCTCCTCCGGTGTCACCACACCCCACATCTTGTTGAAGGTGTACATGTTGAAAGGCATTGAGTACAGCTCACCCTTGTAGTTGGCTACAGGGCTGTTTGTGAAGCGGTTGAACTCGGCAAACTGTGTGATGTAGTTCCAGACCCTCTTGTCATTGGTGTGGAAGATGTGGGCTCCGTACATGTGTACATTGATCCCCTCCTGCTTCTCGGTGTAAACATTTCCTGCTATGTTAGGACGTTTGTCCACAACAAGCACTGATTTGCCCTTGGCCTTTGCCTCATGGGCGAAGATGGCTCCGTAGAGCCCTGAGCCTACTACTAAATAATTGTATTTCATCTGTTCTCCTTCATACTTTTTATCTATTCTCAAATATAAATTATGTACTCACTTTTTATATACTACATTAATACCTCAAAATCTAGCTATTAATATAACTATAACAAACTATAATCATAGCAGATATTAATATGATGGTGATTACATTGATTTGTTTTTTCAATGTAATCACCATAGTAAATTGATATATCTCACATTATAGGTAATTCCCAATCATCAATTGCGCTAGCTGGTATAATAGATAGACTCTTTTCTATTTTCAATGTATCTTCTACTGTCATTGTTCTGTTATCTGTATATGAGAATAACAGTCTGTAGCTTACCACTTCTTTTCCAAGTGTGTATGTTGCTCCTGTCTGCCAGCCTGAATCAAGTACTCTCTTGCCATTTGCATCAAATCCTACGACTGCATATCTCATTCCCGCTGCTTTGCTGCTTTCAAACTTGAATGTCTTTTCAGATACCTTATAACTATTTACTGTTCTTGCTCTGTTTGATGACACTGTATTCTTTCCATCTGTTCCGAACGAGCCCACCTCAATAACACTGCTTTTTGTTTCCACCGCACTGAATGTTATGCTGCTCTCAATTTTTAATGTATCTGCTGACGTCATTGTTCTGTTATCTGTATATGAGAATAACAGTCTGTAGCTTACCACATCTTTTCCAAGTGTGTATGTTGCTCCTGTCTGCCAGCCTGAATCAAACACTCTCTTGCCATTTGCATCAAATCCTACGACTGCATATCTCATTCCCGCTGTTTTGCTGCTTTCAAACTTGAATTTCTTTTCAGATACTTTATAACTATTTACTGTTCTTGCTCTGTTTGATGACACTGTATTCTTTCCATCTGTTCCGAACGAGCCCACCTCAATAACACTGCTTTTTGTTTCCACCGCACTGAATGTTATGCTGCTCTCAATTTTTA
>ERZ506428.331-NODE-331-length-15144-cov-6.44324_pt1 | contig 15144 bp, 10 predicted proteins | sample MGYA00513665_ERZ506428 | MGnify/ENA metagenome assembly ERZ506428 | reverse complement strand
ACGACGCTCTTCCGATCTTATCATTACTACCCATGACTCAGCCCTTGCAAGCTCGTCCATCCCGTTTCTTCCATTCATAAATCTGATAAATTTTTCTCTCATATTACCGCCTCGCCCTATATTTTCATTATAGCCAAATTCTTACCTCATACAGTGTCCACGCTATGAATTTGAGGTTTTAAATCGTTCTTTACATTTATTAAGATAATATTGAAGATAAAAACCGTCAATAGACCTATCGTCTTTTAAGAAACATTTTATATTTCGTTTATTAAAGTTGGTAAAAGGGCTTGATTTTTGGAAAAATGCTTGGTATATTAAATAAATATGCAGGACAGGTGATCGCGGCTGCAGGTGTCGAAAGACCGCAGGTGAGGAAAGTCCGGGCTTCATAGGGCAGGATGCCGGTTAACGGCCGGTGGAGGAAACTCTAAGGACAGTGCAACAGAAATATACCGCCACTTTTGTGGTAAGGGTGGAATGGCAGTGTAAGAGACTACCGCCTCACTGGTAACAGGGAGGGCACATGTAAACCCCATCCGAAGCAAGACCGAAACAAAGCTTTGACGTGGCCCGCCAGCTTTAGGTAGGTTGCTTGAGGCGTCTGGCAACAGGCGTCCTAGATAGATGATCACTCAACGACATAACCCGGCTTATCGTCCTGCGTATTTTAATAATCTAAAGCCTATTGGCGTTTCGTAAAATAACTTATTAGTAACGTGCGCCGCAAGGTGCACCATTAAAAATGCAACTGAGATATCTCAGTTGCATTTTGTTATTTCCCGGTAACTATCATTTGCTGTTGTATATGATGCAGTCTACCGGTAATTATTATTTGCTGTTGTATGTAATAAAGTCTACCGTCATCTCTATCTGCTCCTCGAAAGCCACATCAGGTGTACCGTCCCCTTTTTGCAGACCATAGCTTCCAAAATAAGAATGGCACCCGCCATCAATGACATACTCATATGTATCCTCCGGCAGGTTTGAGCGGTATTTGCGGTATTTGTCCATATCAAGCACACCATCCTCTGAACCGTACACGCTAAAAACCCTCAGATCTGAATCCGACAGGTCAGCGGTAGAATATGCTGCAAAAAGATATAGTCCGTCAAACTCATCAACATGCTTTGACACATATTCTGCAGCCATGGCTCCGCCTAAGGAGTGGCCTCCCATGTACCATTCCTGTATGGATGGGTATATTTCCTTGTATTTTTCAATGATACCGTCTGCTGCATTCTGGTCCAATACTGCGAGGTTGCCCGGCATATGTACAAGTATGCACACGAAATTATTCTTTGTAAGCTCATGCATCAGCGGCGCATACGCCGTATACTGTACCCTGCCTCCCGGATAAAAAATCAATGCCTTTGTGGCTTTTTCCTTATCCTGCGGTGCAAAGGTTATCGTATAATTCTTAAGCTTTAAGTCGTACTGGGTGGCCTGTATACGCTTGTCCTTCTTTTCAATAGTAACAGAAACCTCTCTGTCTGAATCGATTGCAGCCTCCGCAATTGAATCTGCCCGATAATAATTTCCCACATAACAATTTACGGCAATACCGCCAATTGCCATGACTGCAATTGCAACAAGCAGTATTCTATACACAGCCGGAATGCGGGATTTTTTAGTTTTATACATTAAAGCAGCTTCCTCCTACAAACTCACGAAGCAGTGAATTGTTTGGTATGCCGTCAGCCGGCATCGGAAGAAAGTAGTCTAAGAGTTTAAGCAGCCTCTTTGCCTCGAGATACTCCGGGCAGTCTCTTTCTATGCCAAAAAGCAACGGCTCCGCATACACCTTGAGTACCGCAAGCTCATACACAAGTGCAGAGTTGAACATCACATCCGCCTGTTCCTGGAAAGGAAAGATATTCTCCCTTTCACCCTTTCTGACAGACGGCCACATAGCGATGGTCTCCATGGCATTGGTACCTCGTGTACGCGCATCACGCACAATCCGGCGTATAAGTCTTTCATCTGTGGTGGAAAGAGGATTGTGCTCGTCAATATTGAGCTGTGTAAGCGCTGATATATAGATTTTGAACTTGTGCTCAGGCGGGATAAGCTGTGAAAGCCTGTCATTTAGTCCGTGGATTCCTTCTATGACAAGTATATCATCAGCTCCCAGCGTCAGCTTTCTTCCGCGGTACTCTCTCTTTCCTGTCTTGAAATTGAAGGAAGGCATATCAACAGCCTCTCCTTTAAGAAGCCTGTTCATATCCTCATTGAACAGCTTTACATCAATAGATTCAAGGCACTCAAAATCAAAGCTTCCGTCCGGATGCTTCGGGCAAAGCTCCCTGTCCACATAGTAGTCATCCAGACTTAACGGATGTGGCTTTCTGCCCTTTGCGATAAGCTGGATTGACAGTCTATTGGCAAACGATGTCTTGCCTGATGATGAAGGACCTGCTATCATAACAAATTTCTTTTTGTCATCCAAAGCAATCTGCGCTGCAAGATTTCCTATCTTCTGCTCCATCAGTGCCTCCTGAAGCAGCATGATTTCCTGTCCCCTGCCTGCTGCAATCGCATCATTCAGTGAGCCTATCGTGCCTATTCCAAGCATCTTGCTCCATTCCCTGGAATCATCAAGCGTGTGAAACAGCTTATTTGATGTCACAAGCGGCTCAACACTCCTGCTGTGAGCACCCGGAAAAAGAAGCACGAAGCCACTCTCATACGGCACTATATCAAAGTATTTGAGCATGCCTGTCGAGGGTGCCATAAATCCGTAGAAATAATCCACAACACCATCCAGCTCATAGAGATTGACTCTGGAGCTTCTCCTGTAGTGCAATAGCCTCTCCTTATCATGCAGCCCTTTTTCCTTGAAAAGCTGCTCCGCATACTGTGTTTTTGCACTGTGCTTGGTAATCGTGAGGTCTTTTTCCACAAATGTGTACATGCTGCATACTATCCTGTCGATATCATGCTCTGTCACGCTTTTCTCACTGTTTTCTCTGCTGCCTTGGTCTGTATCTTCATTATATTTTTCCTGTTGGCTGTCCGCACACTCCACTGCTTTCTCAAGCTGACAATAATAGCCTTCTCCGAGCGAATGCATCACATGAAGCTGTGTCATACTGCCATATACATCGTATATAGCCCTCTGCAAAAGCAGCACAACACTTCTTCTGTATGTACGCCTGCCATCCCTGTCAGCTGTCGTCACGAAGCTAAGCTCACAGTCACTTTTTATTTTCTTATTCAGTTCACGAAGCCTGCCGTTTACAATTCCAAGGATTATGTCATCCTCATAATAATCCTTGAATCTGTCTGCTACGGCTTCTAAAGTATCACTTTCTGATGCTGTCACTGCCATGACCTGTCCATCCGGCAAGGTCACCTTCACACTATATTCCTGCATTTCTTATTGCCCCCATAGTCGAATATGCTGCCTCATTGTATGCCATCATCTCGTTTATCTGCTCGATTCTGTCCATGATGGAATCACTCATCTCCTGTGTCCTTAGCTGCTGCATGATGGCAGCCAGCTTGTGGTGTTCCCTGACAAGGAACTTCCTAAGCACCGGATTACCGTTTTTGATAAGTACCGGTCCGTACAAATCGCATACAGTAACCGTCGTCTCGTCCATATTGTCCCATGCGGAATTGTCCGCACACGGCACACATCTGAACATCGGATAGTATTTTCCGTCCTCCAAAATCATATCCTCATCAACTATCTTATAGCCTGTGTTCCTTACATATTCACGGACTTTGCTCACTTCCGACTGTGGCTGCAGAATCAGCTCCTTTGCCGACCTGCACACTGTCTCCCCTGCGGTTAAAATGTGAATAACAAGCTCTCCTCCCATTCCTGCTATGACAATAGAGTCAACCTCTCCGTCGTGTATCGCTTCAAGCCCATTGGAAAGCCTTGTGGTAATCTGCTCTGTCAGACCGTTTGCCCTTATATGCTCATTGGCGCGTTCAAGCGGTCCCTTATTTATATCAACAGCAATTGCTTTCGGTATTATATTCCCCTGCACCAGGGCAATAGGCACATAGCCATGGTCGGTTCCCACATCACACAGCGTGTAGCCGGCCGTGACCATTGATGCCACTGCCTTCATTCTTCTGGATAGCCTAATCATCTTACTCTAAGTAGTCCTTAAGCTTTCTACTTCTGCTTGGATGACGAAGCTTTCTTAGCGCCTTTGCCTCAATCTGACGGATACGCTCACGAGTGACGTTGAACTCCTTACCTACTTCTTCAAGTGTTCTGGCTCTGCCGTCCTCTAAGCCAAAGCGGAGTGTGAGTACCTTCTGCTCTCTCTCTGTAAGAGTTCCAAGCACCTCCTCAAGCTGCTCCTTAAGAAGTGTGAATGCTGCCGCATCAGCAGGAACCGGTACATTATCATCCTTGATGAAATCACCAAGATGTGAATCCTCCTCCTCACCGATTGGAGTCTCAAGTGAAACAGGCTCCTGCGATATCTTGAGTATCTCACGCACACGCTCTACCGGCATGTTCATCTCCTTGGCAATTTCCTCCGGTGAAGGCTCTCTGCCAAGCTCCTGAAGGAGCTGTCTTGACACACGGATGAGCTTGTTGATTGTCTCAACCATATGCACAGGAATACGGATTGTTCTGGCCTGATCAGCTATGGCTCTTGTGATAGCCTGGCGAATCCACCATGTGGCATATGTAGAGAATTTGTAGCCCTTCTTGTAGTCGAACTTCTCAACTGCCTTGATAAGACCTAAGTTTCCCTCCTGAATCAGGTCAAGGAAAAGCATTCCTCTTCCCACATATCTCTTTGCGATGCTGACAACAAGACGCAGGTTTGCTTCTGCAAGACGCTTTTTGGCATCTGCTCCCTTGTCCACATCCCTCTGCAGTGTCTTTATTTCTTCCTTTATCTCAGCCTTTTCCTCTTCCGATGCACCATCAAGGCGGCCCTTTAGTACATTAATCTTCTCGGTTGCTACCGCTCCGTCCTCCATATTCTGGGCGAGCTCAATCTCCTCATCTGCTGAGAGAAGAGGTACCTTACCTATTTCCTTAAGATACATACGGACAGGATCCTCGACGCTGACTCCCTCCGGTACTGAGAGGTCAATCTTTTCAACCTCTACCTCATCCTCATCATCGAGTATGATATCATCATCCACGTCATCATCATTGCTGATTTTAAGCACGTCTATGCCGTTTTGCTCGAGATAATCTATTACCATCTCAAACTTCTCCGGATCCAGATTTAAGTCCTTGAAAAAATCTGCAATTTCCTGATATTCGAGCATATTCTTTTTCTTTTTTCCAAGCTCAAGAATCTCAATAAGCTTCTGCTGGAAATTCAGTCTCTGCTCCTGCTCCTGTGCCATGTCTTTTTGTTCCTTTTTCTTTGCCATTTTATTTTCCTCTTTATTCTGGTATTTTTTGCAATTCTTCGAGTGCACGCTTATCCTCAATAATCCTCATCATGCCCTCCATATCTGTAGGTGCCAGATGCTTTGAGCGGTAGTCTATGCTGTTTTGCTTGATACGGACAACGGTTTCCCTGAGTGCGGTTGCCTTGTCATTTTTGCCCTCCACCTGATGGATTGTGGCATTGAAAAGCCCTGCCACCTCGCGCTGTTCGTCCTCATCGGTAAACATGCTTACTATCCTGGCCGGATTTACTGTATGCGTGGTCTCGTACTGTGAAAAAACCTCCTTAGCCACCTTGTGGTACAGCTCTTCGGTAAAGTCATCTGCACTGATACGCCCCTTTATCCTGTCAAAAAGTGAATTATCCTCTATGAGCCATGTGAGGAGAAGCTTCTGCGACTGCTTCATGCCATCCTCCTTTTTATTTTTCTCATTGATTCCACTTTTAAGCTTTGTCTGGGGCTTTACGATACCGCCCTTCATTGCCATACTGTTTACGAGCTTTCTTAAGTCGTCGTATGGTATGCTGTACTCTCTGGACACTGCCTGCGTATAGTTTGTCCGCTCAAGCTCCTCGGTAAAACCAAGCAGCTTCTTTGCGATTTCATTATAAAATGCGGTTTTTGACTCGGGATCGTCCATATCATAGCCTGCCTGCATGATCCGTATCTGAAACATAAAGCTGTTTTCAGCCTTTTTGATACGCTCCTCATACTCCTGTGCGCCAAGCGCCTTGATAAACTCATCCGGGTCCTTGTACGGCCGCATGTTAATGACCTTTGTTGTGATGCCTACCTCCTTGAGTATCGGAATCGCACGCAACGCTGCCTTTACCCCGGCGCCATCACTGTCATATGTCAGATACACCTCATTGGTGTATCTCTTTAATAGTGAGGCATGTCCGCTCGTGAGCGCCGTGCCAAGCGACGCCACCGCATTGTCAAAGCCCGCCTGATGCAGTGCTATGACATCCATGTAGCCCTCACACAAAAGGAGCTGGTTTTTCCTCGTGCTCCTTGCTATATTAAGTCCGTAAAGATTACGGCTCTTATCAAATATCTTTGTCTCCGGAGAGTTTAAATACTTTGGCTCTCCGTCACCCATCACTCGGCCTCCAAAGCCTATGACGCGGTTGTGCACATCCATAATCGGAAACATCGCACGATTCCAGAACTTATCGTGCCCGCCTCTGACCTCATCTATCGTCACAAGACCTGTCTCCTTAAGTATCTCATCATCATAGCCCTTGCTGCGCAGATACTTGTACAGATCATCACTGTACTGGTCCGAGTAACCAAGCCCGAACTTCTGCATTGTCTCATCGGACAGCTCTCTCTTTTTGAAATACTCATGCGCCCTTTGTCCTCTCGGTCCACGAAGCAGCATATAAAAATACTTCGCAGCCTCTTTATTTATCTCAAGCAGCTGTGTACGCCTGTCTGCCTCCCTCCTTTGTGCTGAGGTCATCTCCTGCTTGGGAAGCTCAATTCCCACACGGTCTGCAAGCTCCTGCATGGCCTCAGGGAAGGTAAAGTTCTCATACTGCATGAGAAATGTAAATACATTGCCTCCGGCTCCACAGCCGAAGCAATAGTACATCTGCTTATTCGGTGAGACTGAAAAGGATCCTGTCTTTTCGTTATGGAATGGGCATAATCCAAAATAGGTACTTCCCTTTTTCTGAAGATGCACGTAGCTTCCTATAACATCGACTATGTCATTTCGCGAACGTACCTCCTCTATAAGCTCGTCAGAGTAGTACGGCATTTTATCATCCCCTTACTGTTCATCTTTGTTGTCATTTGTGTCGCCCGGCGAGCGCGTCTGCAGTGCGGCACTTAGCTCTTACAACCGGCTAACGCTACGCTGCTAAGAGTCTGTACGAATTATCAGTAACCATCTATTTCCCAGGCTACCGGTACGAAATACTCGTGGAACTTCGTGGTGGCATACTGGTCTGTCATGCCTGATATATAGTCGCATATGATACGCCCCTTGTCATCACCCTGCCCTAGCATGGCGAGGTATTTCTGCGGCAGCTCCTCTATATGCTCCATATAATAGAAATAAAGCTGCTTGAGCATCGCCTTGGCCTTTTTCTCCTCGCTTTTTGCGACTGGATTGTTATAGAGGTTTGCGAACATGAATTTACGCAAATCCTGCATTGCCTGCGCGGACTCTTTTGACATGCATATATCGTCCTTTCCCATGCTGTTTGTGATGATATTGTGCACCATATGATTGAGCCTGGCCTTGGTGCTGTGTCCAAGCGTATTTCTTATCTCAAGCGGTATATCATCCTCGCACAGAAGCTGTGCTCGGATTGCATCATCAAAGTCTGAATTTATGTAGGCTATCTTGTCTGAAAGCCTGACTATTTTGCCCTCTAAGGTGTGTGGCATGAGCGAGGTCTGGTGATTTAGCATACCATCTCTGACCTCCCAGGTCAGATTGAGTCCTGCTCCGTCCTTTTCGAGCTTCTCCACTATGCGCACACTCTGCTCATTATGCTTAAAGCCACCCTCGTATATCTCATTGAGGATGCGCTCACCCGCATGTCCAAACGGTGTATGCCCCAGGTCGTGTCCCAGCGCTATAGCCTCCACCAGATCCTCATTCAGTCTCAGTGCCTTGGCTATTGTCCTGGCATTCTGCGACACCTCAAGCGTATGCGACATACGTGTGCGGTAATGGTCGCCCTTTGGCGTAAGAAACACCTGTGTCTTATTTTTCAGACGCCTGAATGCCTTGCTATGCAGTATCCGGTCCCTGTCCCGCTGAAAAACAGGTCTGATATCGCACTGCGGCTCATCATAGTCCCTGCCTCTTGAGTTGATGCTCAGGCATGCGAACGGACTAAGTATTTCCTGCTCACGTTTTTCTATCTGCTCGCGAATAGTCATTTATCTGCCTCCTCGCTGTCACAGTCGTTATGTTCTGCTGCTATTCACACACAAATGTAACAAATAGCGTTACATTCCACTAATTATGCTCTACACTAGTTATTATTCGACGTGATTTTTAAAAATCCTTTTTTTATTTCTTTTTACTTTAATTTTCTTTCGGCAAAAATTAAATGCTATATCAATTACCGCCGAGCACATGTCGCAGCATCTGAAGCTGTCCGCCTGTGATTTCATTGTCATAGCTTCCATAGTAAAATTTATCATCTTTTGCCAGTATGCAGCCCACCCAGGTGCCCACATGACTGTCACTCTCTATGGCATCCTTCATGGATTTGTAGCCCTCTATTGTAAAATAGGCATCATAGCCCTTGAAGTCTGCCGGATTTATTTTCACTGCACCAAAGGTATCCTCAAGACTTTTTATGAAATCCTCATCGCACTCCGTATAGCCTGTGACATCCTTGCTGTAGCGCGACTCTGACTGCCACTCCTCATCCCACATGAGAAAAACGCTGCAGTCCTTCCATGAATTGCTTTTTTCAACTACAGACAGCTTCTTGTATGAATTTGATGCGTTGCCCGCCATCTGTAAATATGTATCGTCACCGTTCTTATTCATATATAAGAGGTTTGAAGCTGCAAGCTCATAGTACCTGCTGCCATAGTCCTGATCCTTGTATACAATATAGCCAAGCGGACTGCCAGTCCCTGCATAGTCAAGCTCTATGGTTATCGGAATATACACCTGACTGTCATAAACCATAGGCCCAAGCCTGTCATCATTTGTGATACAGCTTGCGACCTTTTCATACTCAGCCGGCTCGTTTGAAGGCGACATGAAATATGTGTAAACAACAATAATTGCAATGACAACAACCGGCACAATGACTATTACAGCTTTTAATGTTTTCCTTCGAACCCTGCGTCTGTGAATGCGCACTTTCCTGTCTGCATGCTCATCGCAATACCTGTATTTCACCAGTCTGTATACAACGAAAAGCTCCAGCACAAGCAAAAACACAGCAAAGGCCATCATACAGCCGGCCTGCCACATCACCTTGTGATTGACAAATTTCTTATCTATAAACCTAAGCGGTATGAGTATTATCGTCCAAAAAAGCGTATTTCCCAACACATACCATGAATATATTTTCCTGCTTTTTATCACGGTAAGCGGAAAAAATGAAACAATCACTGTCAGCATGAGCACAATTGCAAAAAAATATCCCCATATCTCTGACAGGGTTGAGCCGTACAGTGCCTTGAAATACTGCGCCGGACCAAGCTTTTTGATATTGCCCCAGCCTGAGTATTTTGAGATAAAAAGCACTACTGTGCCGATAAACCATGTCAGTATATAGATGCCCATGTAGCATGCCATATTTTTCCTTGCAAAGCTGCCATATCTCATAACGGAATATGACACAAGCACCCCTGCAAGCACGGGAAATCCGCCCACTCTGCCAATCAAAAGATTTACATACTCCATAACAGCAAAGGACAAAACAAACACACATATTACATTAATATAAGATAGATTCAATCTCTTCACGCTGCAATCCCATCTCCAATATAATAATCAAATTCCTGTGACAGCTGTACCCCTCAGTGTGGCAGGCAACGGTTACAGACCATTAATAGCCAATAGGCTTTCAAAAATATCTGCACAAAATAAAATAGGAAGCCGTTCACCGACTTCCCTGTTAATGCAGGAGATGGGACTTGAACCCACACGATATTGCTACCACAGGCACCTGAAGCCTGCGCGTCTGCCAATTCCGCCACTCCTGCGAACAAGCATTATTCTACCAAAAAGTTTAGAATAATGCAAGCATAAATTTAAAAAACTATACGAAATGTACGAAAAACTATAAATCTGTTACTACACCAGCTTTGATATATCTAAAACCAGTGCATCAACCTCCTCCTGTTTTGTGGCCCAGCTGGTGCAGAATCGTACTACAGTGCCATCCTTCGTTCTTTCCATCTCTTCAAAATAGTACTTCTCGGCAAGTGTCTTCTTCTGCTCATCCGATAAAATCACAAACTGCTGATTTGTAAAGCTCTCAACCCAAAACGGTACCTTCTTCTGTTCAAATGCCTCTTTAATCTGCATGGCAAGCTCATCAGCATGCTTCGTCTTTTCAAAATAATCGCCATTCTCAAGCATAGTGGCAAACTGTAAGCCCATCAGCCAGCCCTTTGCAAGCACTGCACCGTTTTGCTTCATATAAGCCTTAAAACGATACTTGATATCCTCAGCATTTATAACCAGCGCTTCGCCAAAGAGCGCACCACACTTTGTGCCACCGATATAAAAAACATCCGAAAGCATGGCAAAATCACAAAGTGTAAGGTCATTTTTATCTGAGCCCAGTCCATATCCCATTCTCGCACCATCAACAAACAGATACATGCCGTATTTCTTGCAGACAGCACTGATATCGCAAAGCTCTCTTTTCGTGTAAAGAGTACCCTGCTCAGTCGGAAATGAAATATAAACCATCTTTGGCTCTGTCAGATACTCAGGCTTTGCATTGTCATAATACTCTGCGGCACACGCCTCAATCTGCGCAGCACTGATTTTACCATCCGTGTTAGGAAGCGCAAGAATCTTATGACCTGTATTCTCGATAGAAGCTGCCTCGTGGCAATTGATATGTCCCGTATCCGCTGCAATCACGCTCTGCACCGGTGAAAGCGCCGCCGCAACCACAACATAATTGGCCTGTGTCGCACCCGGAATAAATTTAATCATGGAATCATCTCTGCCAATAAGCCCCTTAATAATCTGCTCAGCCTTATCGCACCACTCATCCTCACCATATCCCGGATAGCTGGTTGTATTTGTATCCGCCAGTGCCTTCAAAATGCAATCAAATGCACCGCGGTTATAATCGTTATTAAATCTAATCATAAAAATCCTACCTTTCCTGTCTTATCATTATAGAGAGCCTGCCCCACAACAACCGGAGCCTTGCGGAAGATGGGGCGCAAGACATCCGGGGGATGTCTGCTCTGCGCCGACCGAAGCGGAGCGGAGACCGCAAGACGCCCGGGGGACGTCTGTTCTGCAACGACCGAAGCGGAGCGGAGACCTTGGACCCATGGGGCCTGCTCTACCACGACCGTAGTCTTGCGCAAGATGGGGCGAGTGAGGTCCGGGGGACCTCATGCCACGAGCCGACCGAGCCGGAGGCGAGACCTTGAACCATGGGTTCAAGGCTCGCTTCGGCTTTGAACAACAAGACAGGGACCAAACGCTTTGCTTGGTCCCTGTCTTATTGTTCAATGCGGAAGATGGGACTTGAACCCACACGATTGCAATAATCACAAGATCCTTAGTCTTGCTCGTCTGCCAGTTCCGACACTTCCGCATGTATTTTGTTTTCGCCGCTTGTCTCACGCGACTCGTATATAATATCAGATTGTTTTCAAAAATGCAAGCACTTTTTTCAAAAAAATCATATTTTTTTATAGACTCTTTTCATAGCACAAAAACGGCTGCCCAAACAGGCTGCATTCACCCACTGTATCAAATCCAAACACTGCATACGAGCGCAGAGCCTTCACATTGAGCTTGTTGACTAAAAAATGCACACTTTTGTATCCTCTCCTTGCGAGTTCTTCCATCCCAAATACCAGCATTTGTCTAGCGATTTTCTGATTCTGAAAATCTGGATGAACCGCAAGTCTTGAAAGCTCAGCCCCGGGTGCCAGTTTATGGCTCCAGCAATCAAGCCTCTCCACCTGTGGATCATCATCAATTGAAATCGCTGCGATAATTCTGTCCTCTTTGCTTCCGGCATCAGCATTAATCTCCTGCCCATCAATCATTACAAACAAAGATTCTCTACCAAGATCAAACTCAATCTCCTTCATTCCCGGATAAGAATCATCCCATGGACAAAACTCCCTGCCTAGCTGTATCTTATACAATTTTAAAATTTCTTCTTTGTTTTCTTCTGTAGCTGCTACTATTTTTCTCATTCTGTTTCTCATTTCCTTTATTTTCCCATGTGCATCATTCTCTTCTGTTACACGATTATCTTTATCATAGACTATCTTTGTAACATAGCCCATCGTTTCTTACTTCCGCAACTAAAAAGTCCATTACAATACACATAACATCTCTGTATATTGTAACGGACTTTTTTCAAACCCAGACTTGGTGCAAGCACCATTTCTGATAAAAACCTCGAAAGTTTTTGTTCTATGTGCATATATTACCTAATTTCATTCACAAAGTCAATATATTTTCTGCTAAATTTTCAAATACCATTTATGTTTTGGATTACTATTTTGCCCCTTAATATATTGTATTACCCCACTAATGAATCTATACGCTTCAGCAATAACCTGATTTTTTTAACTGTTTTGAGATTTATAGTGATTTCAGCTACTTTTTGCCAGGTCTTTGCCGGCTTTTCTCCAGCTTTTGGGCTGGGTTTGGGAGCTGTTTTGGGGATTTCTGCAGTTTCAGCTACTTTTTCTCGGCTTTTTTCCGGCTTTTTGGCTGAGTTCGGGAGCTGTTTTGGGGATTTCTGCAGTTTCAGCTACTTTTTCTTGGCTTTTTTCCGGCTTTTTGGCTGGGTTTATGGAGCTGTTTTGGGGATTTCTGCAGTTTCAGCTACTTTTTCTCGGCTTTTTTCCGGCTTTTTGGCTGGGTTTAGGGAGCTGTTTTGGGGATTTCTGCAGTTTCAGCTACTTTTTACCGGTTTTTCTCCGGCTTTTTGGCTGAGTTTGAGGAGCTGTTTTGGGGATTTCTGCAGTTCCAGCTATTTTTTACCGGTTTTTCTCCGGCTTTTTGGCTGAGTTTGGGTTGTTTCTTCTCCACCTCGTCGGTACGAAGTCTGAACTGCTTCTTTTAGCATTCTGGCCTGCGCATCTTCTGTGATTTGCTCATGTTTCTCGAGTCCAATAATTCGATCCAACAGGTAATACCAATATTGACTGGACATAATTCCTGAAGAGGAGGAGTGTTACCTCATTTCTTTGTAAAATGTTCTTCGACTGTTTTGTCTAGGGCTTTATGCTTCTTTCTGCAATCTGGCAAGCTTCTCCGACATCGTTTCTGCCTTGTCCATTGAAGTATCTGTGTCGCCATATTCCCGGTGACAAGAAAGATATATCTTATAAAATTTCCGAACCAGATGATGAAAACAGAGTTTAAAGCACGACCGTTTTACCTTTCAAAGTTTCGATTTTGGAGCTCATTTTCTTATTTCACCAGCATCTCATAAGTAACCCCATACTTCTGCGCAATCTCGCTTGCATAAGATTTTCCTTCCGGAGCCGCCACTTCAATCTGATAGGAGCGCTCTGTCCCCTTCATGTGCACAATCATGGAAAACGCTTTCCCATCTGTGTGCTCTGCCTTCTGCTGCTCTTCATTCATTTCCTCCACATCAAATGCCAGCTTATGCATATGTGTATTATAAATAGTCCTCATTCCCTTATGTAAAATTGCCCTGACACTGTCCTTGGCAATGTAGTATCCTTCTTCAAACGAAGTGGTAGAAAATGATTCATTCATCAAAAGCAGACTCCTGCTGTCAGCCTCCTCATAGATTGCCTTAAAACGCTTACATTCTTCCCCAAGCCTTCCTAAATCCAATGTCTTGTCCTCATCTGCCGGGAAATGGGTGTAAATACCTGTAACAGGGGAAAATGTAAATGCTTTTCCCGGAATATATATGCCACCCTGCGCCAACACAAACAGCTGCCCAACAGCCTGTGTAATTGTCGTCTTTCCACCTCGGTTGGCACCTGTTAGGATATACACTCTCCTATTCCGGTCGAAATCCATATCATTCGGTACAATATTCCCAGACTCCTCTGTCTCAAAAACAGCAAGCTTTAAATTGTAAATTCCACGTGCCTGCATCATATACGGATCAGATTCATTTTCTCCCTCTTTATATACAGAAGCTTTAGCAAAGGTAAAGCCCTGTTCCTGCAATTTTTGGATGTACTCCGCCCATTTGATATAGTAGAGCAGCTCCGGAATCAAGTCTGTCATATCGCTAATGGTAATAGAAACATATTTGTTCAGTACTTCTCTGACTCTTTTCACCATATGGGAAATCATATGGTTGACGATTCGGTCTGTATAACGAGTCACATCCTTTGCCTGATCTCCCTCGGGAAGCTTCACAATGCCACCCCGGCTTTCCGACCGCATAACAGCTGTATCCATCACCTTCTGCATAGGAGTGCTAATCACCACGTCTGCATTCACATCAAACGGCTGAAATTTGAAATTCTTTTTCCATATGGTATCCTCATTGATCCGATCCTTTGACGCAATATGGTCATAAAAATTGCCCAGGATTCCGGACTTGGTAAAATATTTGCTGTTTACAGATATCAGACCGATTCCGTCCGCTTCAAAGCGGTCATTCAAGTTAATACCTACCGTAATGCTCTTAAGCTGTGAAGTGTCCATTTTCAGTTCTGAGATATCTTTTTTCAGTTCCGCAAATCCGTTGTCCGCATAGATTTTCTCCACATAGGCTTTTAAACCCAGAAAGCCTGCGGAATGAATGTCCGAAGCCACCAGACATGTATGAAGCGCATCCACACACTCGATATAATCATTAAGCTCGTCCAGCCGATGCAAAAGATCCCAGATGCAGGCACTCTCATCATATTCCCGGTTAAAGCTACCGTACTCCCTCAGAAAGCTGATGCGCTCGAGTATTTCCATAAGATCATCACGCATTTTTTTCTGTTGAAGGACATCCTCGAAAATATCGCAGCGGTACTGTGTCACCGCCTGATCTGCATACAAACGCGCCATCACGTTTTGGATGTAGTTCTGCTCCCGCTCCTTTGCTGACAGCTTTTTGCAGA
>ERZ506428.305-NODE-305-length-16008-cov-5.32909_pt1 | contig 16008 bp, 10 predicted proteins | sample MGYA00513665_ERZ506428 | MGnify/ENA metagenome assembly ERZ506428 | reverse complement strand
TGCTCTCGCTGTTCTGGTATCTGCCTGTGGCGCTGTTCATCGGCTTGGTGGTCCGTAAGCTGGCGTTGAACCTCAACCGCCTGTTCGACAACCGCCTGGCGGATACCGATCTGATGATCACCGAGCACAACGAAGGCACTGTGGAGCCGCTGAAGTTCACCGCCGCCGCGCAACAGTTCGCCGAAGACTACCCCGAAGTCATTTCCCAGCGGGCGCTTCACTTCTTCCGCCTATACCCGCGGTTGGTGCGCGGAGGATTCCTGCTGCTCACCGTGCTGCCGTTCGTATTCCTGCTACTGCTGTTCATCACGCGGATGAAACTCGCCATGCTGCTCGGCTGGATCATTTCGATCATCGTGATCGACGTATACCTCATCGTGGTGGAATATCTGCGTGAACGGTATGCCAACTTCCTTGGCGAAGAAGCGATGAGCGCAGACGAATTCCGCAGCGCGATCCTGCACGAGAACCTGCTGTTCCGGCCGGGCATGCATTACAAGCCGATGCATGCCGTACGTACGAGGCTGTATGAGGCTGCGCATGGTGGTTCGGCCGGACATGCGCCTGAACATGCGGCTGAGTATGCGGCTGGAAACACGGACGGAAATGCTGGCAGGAGTCTGCGTGAGGAGGGGAACGAACAGTGAAAATGATCTGGGGCATCTTCAAGCGGGACATGTGCCATGCCACCCGCAACGTGATCGCCGTGATCGTCTCGATGGGCCTGGTGGTGGTGCCGGCGCTGTACGCCTGGTTCAACATCGCGGCCAGCTGGGACCCCTACGGCAACACCAAGGCATTGAAGGTCGCCGTGGCCAATAACGACAAGGGTTACAAGTCGGATCTCATACCGGTGCGCGTCAACGTGGGCGAAACCATCATCAGCACACTGCATGCCAACGACCAGCTGGACTGGCAGTTCGTGAAAAGCGACAAGGCAATCGACGGGGTGAAATCCGGCGAATACTATGCGGCGATCGTAATTCCGAAAGGTTTCAGCGCCGACATGATGACGCTGTTCTCCCCCGACATCAAACACGCGCAGCTCAAGTACTATCTGAACGAGAAAATCAACCCGATCGCCCCGCATATCACCGATCAGGGCGCGACAACCGTGGTCAACACGATCGACAAAACCTTCGCCAAAACGATTGCGCAAGTCGGACTCGACCTGGCCTCAAGCATCCTACACTATTCGCAAAGCCCGCAAATGGCCGAATACATGCGCAACCTCAACGGCAATCTCACCACCATGGCGGATACGCTGAGCGGCGCATCGCAGCAGGTGACGTCGTATTCGCAGCTGCTCGGCTCGGCGAACGACATCGTGGATTCCACGGGCAAACTGCTCGCCTCGGCGACCAAGGCGGGCAAACAGGCCCAGAACGCATTGAAACAAGGCAAATCAGGTGCCACGTCGTTCACTTCGGCAGGTGCGAACGTCACCTCCTCGGTGAACACCGCGCTCGACCAGGTGTCAGGCGCGTTCGACCAAGTAGCTGCCAAGGTGAACAAGGCGTTCGACGCGATCGGCAAGGACTCAGACACCGCAGCCAGCCAGTTGACAACGTTGAGCGAACAAGTCTCCAGCGGCGAATCGCTGTACGACACGTACATCACAAGCCTCAACCACATGCGCGAATCGGTGGAACAACTACCGGACAGTGATTCCGCGAAACAGGCGCTGCTGGAAGCCATCGACCGGGAGATCACGCTGCTGGAAGCCGCCAAAGGCGATTCGCAGAAGCTCGCGCAGCAGCTGAAAGACGCTTCCACGCAGGTCACGCAGGATACCGCAGCCGCGGAACGCTCCCGCAAGGAGATCCTGAACCGCATCACCTCCGCGAAGCAGTCGATCAGCAATGTGCGCGACGATTACGCCACGAACGTCAAGCCGAAAATCGACGCGCTCGCCTCCACAGTCAGCACGCTGATCTCCCAAACCGACAGCATGATCACCCAGCTGAGCGGCACCGCCGACGATCTGGACGATGTGACGGGCGATGCGGGGACGAATGTGACGTCCATCCGTTCCACGCTCGGCGCGATCGCGAAGAAACTCGACTCGTCGGCAGCGACGGTGAAGGAGCTGATCACGAAGCTGGAGACGGGCGGAAACGCCGGTGACGGCAACAGCGATGGTGGCGACGGTGACAACGACGCCGATTCGGGCGAATCGGACGAACTACGTGCACTGGCCACCGCCAACGCGTCCACACTGTCCACACTGATTTCCGCGCCCGTCGCACTGCATCGCGTCTCGGTGTACCCGATTGCGAACTACGGTTCGGCCATGGCGCCGTTCTATACGATCCTGTCAATCTGGGTGGGTGCGATCATCCTGTGCGCCATGCTGAAAGTGACGATTTCGGACCGCGAGAAGGCGCATGTGCTGGGCTTGGGCGACACGCTGCCGCGCATCGCCGGCCCGTCCGGCCCGGGGAACGCCTCACGTTGGGGACTGCGCCTCGACCACGAGTATTTCGGACGGTACGCGATCTTCGCGCTGCTCGCGTTGCTGCAGGGCACACTGGTTTGCCTGGGTGACATGTATTTCCTTGGTGTGCAGGCGAATCATGCGCTGCAGTTCCTTGCCGTGGGGTGGCTTGCCGCGCTCGTGTTCTCGAATATCGTGTATACGCTGACCGTGTCGTTCGGCGATATCGGCAAGGCCGTGGCCGTGGTGCTGCTGGTGATGCAGGTCGCCGGTTCGGGCGGTACGTTCCCTATCGAGACGCTGCCGAAGTTCTTCCAAATGCTCTACCCGTTCCTACCATTCCCGCACGCCATCGATGCCATGCACGCCGCGATGGCCGGATCATACGACAATGAGTACCTGCTTGACATGGTGTATCTCGCCTTGTTCCTGATTCCTTCGCTGCTGCTGGGATTGGTGTTGCGCAAGCCGGTGATCCGGTTGAACAACTGGGTGAGCCGCAATCTGGAGTCCACCAAGGTGATGTGACGAGGCGGATTTGAACGGGCTGGTTTGAGCCGGTTTAGATCGGTTTCGGCTGGTACACGTGAACGCGCTGCCCGCCATCATCGACGACCTGAAAACCCAAAGCCACGAATTCGTCACCATCGACCAGCCGGCAAAAACCTAAGCTAGCGTGGAGGCGTAGGGCATTGTCCTGCCCAGTCACTTCCCTTACGTACCGCTGCGCCATCCCGGCGCTCCTCTGCGCCGCCACTACCCCACATGTCGCCTCCTCACGCACCAACAAGTGTCCAATCCCCCGAATCAGCCACCCACGCGTCATCCGGTCACCCCAGGTTGTCCGATTCGGGAGAAACGGACACTCAGGGGCACCGTGCAAACCACACGTTGATCAGAGAACCGGCAACCACCAGCACAACACCGATCCAGAACGGCATGCCCAGCGCCACGCCCAACAGAAGCGTGCTAGAAGCCGTGGAAAACAGCGGAGTCGCGTACGAACCAATCGCAAGCGTTTCCATACTGCCGTGCAACATGCCGTATCCCCAGCACGCGTAGCCGCCCGAAATCGAAGCGGCGCACGCAATCAGCGCAGCATATCCACCGATGCCGGGCGCCGTGTCCGGCAAACCGTCTCCCGAAACGAAATGGATGGTCCACAGTACAACGGCCACACAGCAGAAGAAAATCGTCGTGCCGTCGTAACCGCCGGACAACGACGGCGTAAAAGTCGCATAAATCGCCCAAATAAAGGCGCCAACAAACGCGAGCACATACGGTAGGGGGTTACTGGCGATATTGTGGACCGCTTCCTGCATATCAAGGCTTTCTCCGCCAACCGCCATCGCCACACCGATGGTTGCGATCACCGCGCCAGGAATCGCTTTGGCGACCGCACCACGTTTGTGCGATACCGCTGCGGTCATCAGCACCAGCAGCGTCGGCCACAAGTAGTTGACAAGGCTGACTTCCACGGATTGCGCGTTCGTTGTGGCCAGGCCGATCGACAGCGAGATTGACGCCTCGTATGCGATGAACATGAGTCCGCCTGCGATGAGGTACTTGCATGGCGCTTCGCGGATTGGTTTCGGACGGCGCACAATGAACAGCATGACACCACCGACGGTGTAGATGAGCGCCGAACCGAGCGTGGCGCCGAACGATTCGGAGACCAGTCGCACGAGGCCGGCCATGAAGCCCCACAGGACGATTGCGAACAGGCCGATGAGTGTCGCCGCGTGTGATGTGGCATGGCCGAGTAGCGGATTGCAGGAGTTGCCGGTGGGGTGGTTTGCGCCGGAATCGGAGGGGGACTTCTGGTTCGTGTTCACGGGCTCCAGCCTACCCATCGCCCTCCACGAGTGTCCGATTCTGCAGAATCGGACACTCCTGCAACCTGCGATGCCGCGAACCCGATTACCCCCGGAACCGCACCAACAGCAGAGTCAACCACCCCATCCGACGCTGCCACACCAGCCGTATCGGCAGCCAAGTCCATGCGTCCCGCATCCACACAGCCCACGCGTCCCGCACCTCCACGGCCCGCCGACGCGCACACGTCGCCCATGACCAAATCATCCAACGTCACACCGAACATGTCGCAAAGCATCAGCAGCTTGTCACAAACGTCGCGTTCCACGCCACCATCTTGCGGTTGCATTGCGATTCGCAACCAAATTTTGCGACGCAACCGACAGTTGCGCGACGCGAAGTTGGCTTCACGGGTCTTTTACGACAATAGAAAAACCCTTGAAATTCCAACGATTCCAAGGGTTTCGAATGGAGCGGATGACGGGAGTCGAACCCGCCTTTAAAGCTTGGGAAGCTTTCGTTCTACCGATGAACTACATCCGCAAGGTGTGCCTTTTGGGCACGAGCCATTAGTCTAGCACGCAACGGATGCGTATGCGGACACAGACCGACATGCGATACCAATTTTCCGCAATATCACGGAGACTCAACCACGCGGCCGCTGCGAATAGTCGCGAGAATATCTGCCAGCCGAGCCGCCCGAATCATGCGCGAATCCATACTGCGTTCCAAATTGCGGCCCACCGGCACCAGCCATCGCAGAACGTCCGCCTTGCCGAATATCCGCCGCCGCAACGCCGCTCGTGGCATAGCCACCGGCCAAATATCCGGACTGCACGCCCTGCTGCCGCATCTCCTGACCCATCTGCATGAGCCGCGCAATGCGGTCCTGAATCGGCGGATGCGTGGAAAACAGGCGCGAGAAGCCCTCCGCGGAGAACGGACTGGCGATCATCATCGCAGCCACCGACTGCGTGCCGGCGGTCTTCTCCATCGGCATCGCGGCTGCGCCGCCGGAAATCTTGCTCAACGCGGAAGCGAGCGCTTCCGGATCCTCCGTCAACTTGGAACCGTCTTCGTCGGCGTCGTATTCGCGTGTGCGGGAGATTGCCATCTGTATCAGCGACGCTGCGATCGGCGCCAGAATCGTGCTCAGCAGCACACCCAGCAATCCCAAGCCGCCGGACGCCGAATCGTCGCGGTCGTCACGCGAACGGCCGCCGCCGAAATACATGAGCGAGTAGCCGAGGTACGAGATGACGGTGGCCATGGCGGAGGCGATTGCGGACGTCAGAATGTCGTGGTTGTAGACGTGCATGAGTTCGTGTCCGAGCACGCCGCGAATCTCACGTTCGTTAAGCGTCTGTAGGATGCCTTGCGTGCAGCAGACCGCCGCGTGTCGTTCGTTGCGCCCCGTCGCGAACGCGTTGGGGCTCATGGTGGGGGCGATGTAGATGCGCGGCATCGGCTTGCCTGCCTTCGCCGATAGCTCGCGGACGATCTTGTATAGTACGGGGGCTTCCTGCTCGCTCACCTGTCGAGCGTGCATGCTGGCGATCGCCAGTTTGTCGGAAAACCAGTAGGAGACGAACGTGGAGCCCAGGCCGATGAGAATGTAGTAGCCGAGCGTGCTTTGACTGGCGCCGGTCGCCCACCAGATGAGCATGATGACGCCCCACATCAACGCGAACAAAAGCGTTGTTTTCAAGCCATTGCAATGGCCGTGCACCTGCAATTTGCCGTTCATGGCCACCAGCCTAGGAATTCAGGCTGGGATTTTGCTGTATACAAGCTGAAGGGTGGATTTGCAACATCTAGAAACATGCCACGCAACGACGCTACAGCATCGGCCATAGACCTATCTGCGGCACGGCGAGAGTCACCCCAACTTGAAACGTATTACCCTCGCATATCCCCCGAATGCACTGCGTCGAGCGTGCCGATCAGGCTGGTCAGCAAATCGTTGCGGCCGCACGCGTTCGTCAGCACCGCCAGCACGTACGTGCCCGACTGCGACATCACCAGTCCGGCATCGTTCAGCGCGTACAAATCGCCTTCGCCGTTGATCCATCCGGCCTTCGTGTACACGGTGTCCGCATCGCCAAGGGCCGCGTGGATGCAGGAGTTCAGCGAATTCGTCATGTCTCCGGACAGCCATTGCAGCGATTCGGGCGTGATGTTCTGCACCCCCGCCGTTTGCCCGGCGAACAGGAAACCGTATCCGGCGGTCCACAGTTTGGCCATGTCGCGCGCGGAGGTGAACAGGTACCCGCCGCGATCACCCATTCTGGAAGCCGCGCCCGCCTGTTCGGCCCACGTGTTGAAGCAGTCGAGGCCATACGTTTTGTACAGCCAGTCGTAAGACGCGTTGTCGGAATTGCGCAGGACGGCGTCGACCTTCTGGTGGACGGTGGCGGACTGCGCGTCAGCGGATTGGGCCACGCTGTTCAGGTCGACGGTGCCCGTTGAGAACAGCGATATCAGGTATGGCGCCTTCGCCGACGAGGCCGAATAGATCTGTGCATCGGCGTTGTATGCGATCGTGCGGCCGGTCGTGATGTCGGCGAGCACGAATGATGCGGTATATCCGTCGGCTTCGAAAGTGGCGATTTGAGACTGCACGGCGGCCTGCGAATCGGCGCTTAGCGTGAAGCCCTGCGTTGTGATCGTGGCGCTGCCCTCGACTGCGGAAATGCCGTCCAGCGCGACCTGCGTCGGCGACGAGACGGCTTGTGTCTGCGATTGCGGCGCGCTGTTTTTCTTAAGCGCGCCCGACGTGGAGGACGTTTCCGAAGACGTTCCCGAGGACGCCGCTGCGTGGGCTTCCTCTTCGAGATGCACATCGACAAGACCCACGCCCATGGCGAAGCCGATCAGGCAGGCGATCAGCAGGCCCACGACGGACACGGAACAGCAGTACAGTGCCTTGCGCTTGACGTGTTTTCCAAAGTTCATGCCGACTTCACAACCTTAGATTTCAATGCCCGCATCCGTTTGCGATGATATTGCGCACCGCGTTTCACTGGGGTCAGCCTAGCGCATGGACCCGAACTTCGGGGGTAATAGGTCAAAACGACCGCGTATATCCGATTCTGGAGAAACGGGCGGTTGTGCGATCGAAAACGCACGCTACGCGACCAGTCCGCCGAAAATCGACCACTAAAGCGGCAAAAACTAACGCCCTGCACGTCCGATTCAGAGGAATCGGACGTGCAGGGCGTTACTAGATTGCGTTAAAAGGCTTGGAGTTAGGGTGTCAGGAAGTCAGCACTCCCACCCTAATTCCAGCCGGCCCGATTCAGGCATGCGCCAGCGCGCGCATCTGCTCCGGGTCGATGACCTTCTTGTGCTCGCGGCCTTCCTTCGCGCCTTCGGCACGTTCGAACGCATCGACCTTCTTCCAGCCGGCGAAGTCAATCGGCTTGACACCGCGGGAAGCCAGCAGACGGTCGATGGATTCCGGATCGCGGTCAGCGGCCACGCGACCGCCTTCGGCGGCCTTGGACAGGTCCTCGAGCATGTTGGTGACGATGAGCAGCGCGTCGGACTTGGTGGATCCGATCAGGCCGACCGGACCACGCTTGGCCCAACCGGTGGCGTACAGACGCTCACGCACCTGCGCGCCCTCGCCGGAGGCCTCCGTGGTGATGCGGCCGTCGCCGTTCGCGTTGGCCAGGTGCGCGCGACGCTCGTCGTACGCGATGCCCGGCGCGGTGGCCGGCTTGTAGCCGATCGCATGGTACACGGCCTGCACCGGGTACTCTTCGAATTCGCCGGTGCGAGTCATCTTGCCGTCCGCGGAAGTCGTCGTCTTCTCCACGCGAATCGCCTTGACCTTGCCGTCCTCGCCCAGCACTTCGACCGGAGCGGAATTGAAGTGGATGTAGTACTTGCGATCCGCCGGGTTGCCTTCGAAATCGGTGTCGCCGTCGTCTTCCATGTCCTCGGCCATCTCGCGGATGGCGAACAGTTCCTCGACCATCTGACGGGTCAGCTTGTCCTTGCCGGCCTCCTCGATAGTGTCGTCGTCCAGATCGAAGTCGTCTTCGTTGATGATCAGCTGCACGCCCGGCAGCTTCTCCATTTCGCGCAGCTCCTGCACGGAGAACTTGGCCTGAGCCACACCGCGACGGATGAACAGGTGCAGGGTCTTCGCCTTATTGGACTTGATCCCCTCGTACACGTTGTCCGGAATGTCGGTGCGTTCCTTCAGATCGTCAGCGTTGCGCATCAGCTCGCGCGCCACGTCCATGGCCACGTTGCCGCCGCCGATCACAGCGACTTCCTCGGCATCGAGCGGCCATTCGCGGGCGCCGGTCGGGTAACCGTCGTACCATTCCACGAACTTGGCGGCACCGTACACGCCGTCCAAGTCGGCGCCCGGCAGGCCGAGCGGCTTGTCTTCGACGGCACCAGTGGCGAACAGCACCGCGTCGTAACGTTCCAGCAGCTCGTCAAGCGTCACGTCCTTGCCGAATTCCACGTCGCAGTACAGGTGGATGTCCGGGTTGTCGAGCGTCTTCTCGAGAGCGGATGCGATGAATTTGATGGAAGGGTGGTCGGGGGCCACGCCGTAGCGCACCAGGCCGAACGGCACCGGCAGCTTTTCGAACAGGTCGATGCGGGCCTTGGTGCCCAGTCCCAGCTCTTCGCCGAGCTTGCCCAGCTGGCGCAGGAAAATATCGGAAGAGTAGACGCCTGCGGGGCCGGCGCCGATTACAGCAATACGAAGTTCGTTGGTTTCGCTCATATGTTCCAGCCTAATATATTCCCTGCATTTCCAACAGGGGGCATACGGCACTTTCTTGCGATTCCCTTACTTGCCTCGCAACGCGCAGCCCGGCCCATGTGCCGGCGCAGGAGAACGTACAATCGCAGAAGATCACAATCGGTCCCTCACTAAAGAAGGTCCTTATCGTAAGAGGGTGGGCATATGCGCATTCACATCACGTATACCGGCGGCACCATCGGTATGGTCGAGTCACCGAACGGTCTGGTTCCGGGCGCCGATATGCGCGGCTGGCTGCGCCGGCTGATTGAGGACGCGCATCTGGACCCGAGCTTGTTCTCGTTCACCGAGCTGGACCCGCTGATCGATTCGTCGAACGCGACGCCCGACAATTGGCAGACGATGGCGGACGACCTGCGCGCGCACCGCGATGACGCCGATGCATTTGTGGTGTTGCACGGCACCGATACGATGAGCTATTCGAGTGCCGCGCTGTCTTACGCGCTGACCGGTTTCGGCAAGCCTGTGATTTTCACGGGGTCGCAGCATCCGCTCGGCAAAATCGAATCGGACGCCACCGCGAACGTCACGGGTGCGCTGAACGCCGCGATGAGCGGACGTTTTCATGGCGTCGGCCTGTTCTTCGGCCATCATCTGTTCGCCGGCAACCGTGTGAGCAAATCGTCAAGCTGGGCGTTCGAAGGGTTTTCGGCGCCGTCCACCGGCCCGCTGGCACGTACCGGCACGCCGTGGCATTGGTATGCGGGTGATTCGGCCGGCTCCAGTTGCGGTTGGACGTCGCCGCTGCCCTACTCCCGTCACGATGTGGCCGTGATCGACATGGCTCCCGGCATTTCCGCCGCGCGATTGGCCGCGATGCTCGACCCTCGTCCGGAAGCGGTGCTGTTGCGCGCGTACGGCGTTGGCAATGTGCCGAGCGACGAGCCAGGACTGACCGACGTGATCGCCGACGTGCTGCATGACGGCGTGCCTGTCGTCATCGCATCGCAATGCCAGCAGGCGGAAGTGCTGCTCGGCCATTACGAGACGGGCGACGCGATTGCCCGCGCCGGCGCGATCGGATCGGGCGACATGACGCTGGAAGCCGCATACGCGAAGATCATGTTCCTGCTGTCGCAGGGCGTGGACGCGGCCGATTTCGGCACGTGGATGCGCCGGAACATCGCTGGCGAAATCTCGCCCAGCTCGATGTAGCACGGCGCAACGCGGTTCAGCCTCCGCACGGCTCGTCGCCGCAACCGGCGCTACTCGCGGTCGAGCAGGGCGGTGAGCGCCCACAGGATGCTGACCACGTCGATCGCTTCCTGCATGAACGCGCCGACGACCACCGGAATGAGGTTGAACGCGGCCGCGACCATGCCGATAATCGCCAATCCAAGGCCGACCAGCACCGCCTGCAGCATCACTTTCTTCGTGCGGCGGGCGATGGCGATGGCGCGCGGCACGGAGGCGATGTCGTCGTTCATGATGACCACCTGCGCCGATTCGGACGCGGCGGTGGACGTGCCGTCGGTCATGGCCATACCGATGTCCGCAACCGCCAGTACAGGGGCATCGTTCACGCCGTCGCCGACCATCATCGTCACCTGTCGGGTCATGGATTCGCCGACCACGCGCTGTACGACCTTGTCCCACGCCGGCTGGTTTTGGTGCGCGTCTTCCGTGGCGTTCTTGACGGCCGCGACCTTGCCTTCGGGGAAGAGTTCGGATTGCACGTCGTCGATGCCGACCTCGCCCGCGATGATGCGTGCGGAAGCCTCCTTGTCGCCGGTGAGCATGGACAGTTTCTTCACGCCGAGCCGGTGCAGTTTTTCGAGGGACGCCTTGGCGTTTTCGCGCGGCACGTCACGCAGCACAATACGTGCGGCGAGCTTGCCGTCGATCGCCACGTATGCGGCCATTTCGTCCGGTTCGAGAGGTGCGAACAGCGAATTCACCTCCGGCTTCTTGGAAGCGCCGGCAGCGGTACCGGTCGCCGAATCGCCAACCGCGCTATCGGCCACAGCACCAGCCGCAATACCGGCCGCCGCACCTGCGCCCAGCACATGCGTGAAGCCGGCCTCGTCGGCCGTCACGTACGCGAAACGACCCACGCGCACGGCATGCCCGTTCACCTCGCCGGACACACCCTTGCCCGACTGTTCCTCGATGTTCTTCACCACGGGGTAATCGCGTCCATGCCCCGGCAAATCGCGTTCGGCGCACAGCCGCTGCCCGTTCTCATAGCGCGCGTACAGTTCCTGCATGGCCTTCTGCCCGGCCGCCGCGATGCCCTTCGACAGAATGTGCACCGAGTAGCCTTCCACCACGCCGGCCATCATCAGAATGTGGTTCTCGTCGTACGGCGAGCTGTTTTCGAACGGCTTCTCGACGCGCACGACCTGCGGCTGCTTGACGGTAAGCGTGCCGGTTTTGTCGAAGAAGATATGCGATACGCGGCCCAAGTTTTCCAGCACGTCCTGCGCTTTGATAAGAATGCCCGCCTTGGCAAGGCGACCGGTGCCGGCCACGTACGCGACGGGAGCGGCGATCAGCAGCGGGCAGGGCGTGGCCAAAACCAGCACCTGCGCGAATCGCAATGGCGTGCCTGCGACGGCCCACGCGATGCCGGCGATCGCCAGCGAAAGAATGGTGAACGGCACCGCCAGCACATCGGCGGTTTTGACGACGGTCGGGCGCGATTCCTGCGCCGACGACACCAGTTCGAGGATCTTCTGATACTGCGAATCCTGCGCCAATTGCGTGGCACGCATCGTCAGCGCGGTCGATCCGTTGACCGCCCCCGACAGCACGCGCGCGCCCGCATACACTTCGCGCGGCACCGGCTCGCCGTTGATATTGCTCAGATCCAACGTGGCGACGCCCGACAGCAGTTCGCCGTCGACCGGCACCGTTTCGCCCGGCAGCACGAGGATCACGTCGCCAAGCTTGACCTGGTCGACCGGAACGGTTTCGAAATGCTCGCCGGCCGCGTCGTAAGGCTTGGTTTGGGTGGTGGACTTATTCGTTTCCGCAGCGTTAGGCACATCCACACTGGCGACCTTGCGAAAGCCGTCCGCCGTCATGTCGCCCTCAGCATCACCGGCAGTACCGTCGGCCCCGGCAGCCGCCGCACGTGCACCCACGCCCGGCAACGTCACCACGTGCGCGGTCCGCGGCGCCGCATCAACCAGCGCCGTCAGGTTGCCTTCCGCCTTCGACTGTGCGAATTCCTCAATCGCCTCGCCGGAGGAAATCATCAGCACCACGGCCCACGCAGCCCAGTATTCCTGCACCGCCACCGTCGACGCGATCGCAATAACCGCAAGCAAATCCACACCGACGTGACCGTGCCGCAAATCGTCAATCATGCCGATCACAGTCACCACAATCGTGTACACGACCAGCGCGATCACGATCCACTGCCCGACACCCGGATTGAACGGTCCGAAAGTCAGCGAGACGCCCGCAGCCTCCCACGGACGCCACGAACCCAGCAATGCCAACGGAATCGCGGCAATGATGGCGATCGGCAGCAGCGGAACTTCTTTGCAAATGGAAATGATTCTACGCATGAGAATCTCCTTACGCTCGTATCGGACGCCTTGTTAACCCATCGGCGCCCCGCCTGCGCGGACCATCGATACACGGCGTAAAAAGATATTTCCAGCATAACAGAGCATTGCGATTGCCGCGGTCGTTTGCGTGTGCTTCCGTTCGTCGCGCGCGTTCCGCGCATACGAAAAGGGCCGTGCGATTGCTCGCACAGCCCTTGTTTTCCGCCGTTTTTCGGCTTGTTCAGCGTTTTCCGCGATTACGCGGATTGCGGTTGCGACTTCGCCGTCAGCCTATCGGGTGGCAGCCACCCGTATCGCTGTCGGCATGAACGCCGCACACCGTACGTTGCCGTACGATGCCGCGCATCCGGCTTTACCACAGACCGAACGGATCGAACAGGCCACCGCCGTCGCCGTTGTTGCCGTTACCGCCATTCTGGCCGTTCTGGCTGCCGCCATTCTGGCCGTTGCCGTTATCGTCGTTGCCGTTGTTCTGCTGACGCTGTTCCTGCTTGTTAGAGGAGTTCGTCTTGGTCTCTTCCTGGTCGAGCGTCACTTCGAGATCCATGGTGTTGCCGCCGCGCACAACGGTCAGCTTCACCTTGTCTCCCATGGCGGAGGCGCGCACGTAACCGAGCAGCGAGTAGTTGTTGTTCACTGCCTTTCCGTTGAACGCCACGATGGAGTCGCCGGCCTTCACGCCGGCCTTGGACGCCGGGCCACCGTCGGTCACGGCCTGCACCTGGGCGCAGCCGCGGGTCACACCGTCCGCTTCCACCGAGGAGCTCTTGATGGTGATGCCAAGCACCACATGCTTCACGGAACCGTTGTCGATGATCTCGTTGGTCACGCGCTTGACGAGGTTCGACGGAATGGCGAAGCCGATGCCGATGGAACCTGCCGTGCCGGACGAGCTTGCGGTGGAGGCGATGGACGAGTTGATGCCGATCACCTGGCCGGCCGCATTAAAGGTCGGGCCGCCGGAGTTGCCCGGGTTGATGGCCGCGTCGATCTGCACGGCGTTGGTGACGATGGCGTTGTTGTCGTCATCGGTCACGGTCACCGGGCGGTTGAGCGCGGACACGATGCCGGTGGTGGCGGTGTCGTCGTAGCCGAGCGGATTGCCGATCGCCATGACGGCCTCGCCGACGGCGAGATTGTCGGAATCGGCGAATTCCGCGACTTTCAGATCGCTCGGCGGATTGTCGAGCTTGATCACGGCCAAATCGGTGGTGGTGTCGGCGCCGACCACCTTCGCGGAATAGACGGCGCCGCTGGCGAGCGTCACCTGAATCTGCTGCGCGCCGGAAATCACGTGGTTATTGGTGGCGATATAGCCCTTGTCGCTGATCACCACGCCGGAGCCCTTGGCTTCGCCGTCGCTGGTCGCCACGTCGATGGCCACCACGGAATCGGACACTTCCTTGGCCACCGCGGTCCAATCGACCGCCGTACCGGACTTCGCCTTGGCGGAACCGGAACCGGACGTGTTGGACTTGACGTCGGACAGCGAGCTGGAGGTCGGCACATGCACCCAACCGTTGGTGATCGCGGTGAAGCCGACGCCGAGGCACAGCGCGCCGGACACCAGTGCGGCCACAACGGCGGTGACCACATGGCTGGTCATGCCGGACTTCTGCTTGGTGACGACCGGCGTCTGGTTCGGCTGGTTCGGGAAGCCCTGCCCCGGAGCGCCGAACGGATTGCGGTTGCCCGGTCCCGCAGGGGGCATGTTCGCGCCGTACTGCGGCTGCTGCTGATTGTTCTGCTGCGCGCCGTTCTGCGCGGACGAGCCGCCAAACGGATTGCCGAACGGATTGCCATTGTTCCGCTGATTGCCGGTCGTATACGGGTTGCCGAAAGCGCCGAAGAACGACGGACGGTTGTCCTGCGGCTGGCCCTGCTGCTGCGCGCCGTACTGCGGTTGCTGGGCGGTCTGGCCGCTGGCATCGCCAGCCGGCGGCGTCGGCACCGGACCGTACACGCCGTATTCGGGCGCCGGACGGTACTGTTCGGTCGGCGCATCCTGCGTCGCGTTGTTGATCACCGTGCGTTCACCGGCAGCGGAAGCATAATCCGGCGTATCGTCAGCGGTATTGCCTGCCGTGCCATCCGCCGCGTCCACGGTAGGAAGGGCGGTGGTGGGCTGCTCGCCCGCGTTCGGCACTGCAATCGGTTCGGTAACGGAAGTCTGTGCTTCGTCGGCGACGTTCTCGCTCGGCGTCTGCGGCGCGGTCTGCTGCGTGCCATCCTGCGGCTGGGCGATGTTCTGATCGCTATTATCTTCAGCCATTGTTGCTCCTTATTCGTCTCGCGGCATTCAACATGGTCAGCAATCGTGCCGCTCGAACTGCTATCTAAGAGTAAAGATACCTGCTCTGGAAGTTTCCTGAATGTTTGTTGAAAGTAGCAATCGAATCGCTTGGCAGTTTGCTCCATACGATGCCACCGTCGACCGCCGATGGCGCCACCGCGGCAATCGGCGCTATCGCATACAGTTGAGAGCATGACAAGCTTGAACGAACCACAGACCGGCGCGGCGGCGCACGAGACCTCAGCGGCCAACGCGGCAGCCGGCGCAACGCACGACGCAGCAGGCAACACGACCAGCGCGGCATCGACCGAAAACCTTATTGAGCATCCCCGCGGCACGGAACCCGGCAAGCCCGGCCGCCGCGACGCGTTCTACTTCGAGCAGAAAACCCGCCTGCCAGATGCGGCCGACGGCAAGGGGCGCGGCGGCGCGCGCTACGGCCGCACCGGCATCATCCACACCCCCCACGGCGACATCCACACCCCGGCGTTCGTGCCGGTGGCCACGCAGGCCGCGATGAAGGCCGTGCTGCCCGAAACCATGAAGGATCTTGGCGCGCAATGCCTGCTGTCCAACGCGTTCCACCTGTATGAACGACCCGGAGAACAGGTGCTCGACGAAGCCGGCGGGCTTGCCCGATTCATGAACTGGAACGGTCCGACGTTCACCGATTCCGGCGGATTCCAGGTGCTGTCACTCGGCGCGGGCTTCAAGAAGACGCTCGCCATGGACGTCACCGGCATGAAATCGGACGACGTGATCGCGGAAGGCAAGGAGCGGCTCGCGTTCGTGGACGAGGACGGTGTGACGTTCAAGTCGCCGCTCAACGGCTCGCTGCACCGGTTCTCCGCCGAAATCTCCATGGGCATCCAGCACAAGATCGGCGCCGACATCATGTTCGCTTTCGACGAGCTGACCACGCTGATGAACACCCGCGGCTACCAGGAACGTTCCGTGGAACGCACCTACCGCTGGGCGCAACGTTGCGTGGCCGAGCACAAGCGGCTTACCGAGGAACGTCTCGGCAAGCCGTATCAGGCGCTCTACGGCGTAGTGCAGGGCGCGAATTACGAGGATCTGCGCAGGCATGCCGCCGAACAGATCGCTTCGCTCGATTTCGACGGCGTCGGCATCGGCGGCGCGATCGAAAAGCGCA
>ERZ506428.261-NODE-261-length-18399-cov-4.64773_pt1 | contig 18399 bp, 13 predicted proteins | sample MGYA00513665_ERZ506428 | MGnify/ENA metagenome assembly ERZ506428 | reverse complement strand
GCTCCTCCGGCGTACGCCTGGGCATCGACCCGCTCGGCGGCGCTTCGGTCAACTACTGGCCGCTGATGAACGAGAAGTACAACCTGACCATCGACGTGGTGCGTCCGCAGGTCGACCCGACCTGGAGCTTCATGACCATCGACCATGATGGCAAGATCCGCATGGATCCGAGCTCCCCGTACGCGATGAAGGGTCTGGTCGATTCCCTCAACAACGGCGCTTGGGACAAGTACGATCTGGTCGGCGGCACCGATCCGGATGCCGACCGCCACGGCATCGTCTGCCCGAACTGGGGCGTCATGAACCCGAACCACTACATCGCAGTGTGCGTGGAGTACCTGTTCGGCGGCAACCGCCCGAGCTGGCCGGAGAACGCCGGCATCGGCAAGACCCTCGTGTCTTCCTCCCTGATCGACCGCGTGGCCGCCTCCATCAACGCCAAGCTCGTCGAGGTTCCGGTCGGCTTCAAGTGGTTCGTGGACCCGCTGTTCAAGGGCGAGGTCGCGTTCGGCGGCGAGGAAAGCTCCGGCATGTCCTTCCTGCGTAAGGACGGCCGCGTGTGGACCACCGACAAGGACGGCCTGATTCCGGACCTGCTGGCTGCGGAAATCACCGCCAAGACCGGTAAGAACCCGGCACAGCTGCATCAGGAGCAGGTGGAGCGTTTCGGCGAAAGCTGGTACAAGCGCGTCGACACCCCGACCACCCTCGAGCAGAAGCAGAAGTTCGCCAAGCTCACCGGCGACGACGTCGAGGCCACCCAGCTGGCCGGCGAGGACATCACCGCCAAGCTCACCGAGGCTCCGGGCAACCACGCCAAGATCGGCGGTCTGAAGGTCACCACCAAGGACAACTGGTTCGCCGCCCGTCCGTCCGGCACCGAGAACATCTACAAGGTGTACGCCGAGAGCTTCGAATCCCCTGAGGCTCTGGACAAGGTGCTCGCCGAGGCCACCGAGGTCGTGGACAAGGCTCTGGCCGAGTGATACGGCGTTCCGCCAAGTAATCAAGGCGTAGCGCGAAAAAGACCCGTTCCGTATGGAGCGGGTCTTTTTCGTTGTCGATATCCGCCGTATGGCACGAAACGTGCTTTTCTGGCATGAAACGCAAGCTCCGCGGCACCCCGTATTTCCCTCTCCCGGTACGCTTGGAAGCAGAGCCGGAACGTCATCCGCGCAATCACGGCACAGCAAGGAGGGAACGTGCGCATCGCCATCGTCGAGGATCACCCTGCCGAACGCGAACTGATCGCCACCATGTGCGCGGAATACTTCAACGGCCGGAACGTCGGCGCAACCGCCGGCAGGAATGCCATGCAAACGGTCTGTGACGTTTTCCCCGACGCGAAATCGTTCATCGAAAGCTGGAAGAACAGCCGTTACGACCTGCTGCTGCTCGACTGTTATCTCAGCGACGAGAATCTGCCGCATGCCACCACCGGATTGGACATAGCGCGGCTGCTGCGCAATCAGAACGACGACTGCGCGATCGTCTTCATCACGTCCAGCACCGATTTCGCGGTGCTCGGCTACGAGGTGCAGGCGAGCGGTTATCTGCTCAAGCCCGTCAATCGCAAAACCTTCGAAGCCACCATGGAACGCGTCGAGGAGCAGCTGAAGGCAAAACCGCCGGTCACCCATCTGGCAAAGGCGCAGTCGCCCGGCACGGTGGATTCCAGCTGGCATGTGGCGTTCGGCAATCCGGCCGTGACCATGGACCGGCGGCTCATCGCATACGCCCTGTCCAACGCGCACTACGTGGAATTTACGTTCGCGGACGGCACCCAGACCAAAATCCGCACCAATTTCTCCGACGTGGACCAACGGCTCACCGTGTTCGACAACTTCTACCGCACCGCGCGAGGCGTGCTCGTCAACTTCGACTACGTGTCCGGCATCACCAACGCGCAGTTCGTCATGAAAGGCGGCAAACGCATTCCCATCACGAAAACGGCGGTGACCACCACCTGCCGCGCATACGCGGAATACACGTTCACCCGCATGCGTACGGAGGACTGACATGTTCGCACCACTCGGCGAAATCATCCGGAACGGCATCGCCCAAACCACCCCGTCAGGTCTGTTCTTCGCCATCGGAGAGCAGCTCAACGCGTTGTCCGGCCTGGCATTGTGCCTCATCATGGCATGGAGTCACATGGACAATCCACGCCGTAACGGCACACTGTTCATGTCCATCGGACTGGTCTGGTTCCTGCTATGCGGCGTGCTGTGCGGCACTCTGGGCATCCCATCACTGTGGACGGTCATTCCGACCGCGCCGCTTGTGCTGCTGGTCCTGCGATGGCTGACCGAACTGCCATGGCGGCAACTGTTGCTGATTGTGGCCACGGCTTCCTACATGGTGGCGATCGCCTACTATCTGTCGCTCGTCATCGATGTGGCCGTTCTTGGCGCGGATTCAGCCAATCTCCGCGTCGGCTGGCCGGGACTGGTCAATCTGCTGCTGCTTGACGTCGTCGCACTGGTCTCGCTTTGGCATCCGCTGCATGATTCGATTCCAGCCACATTCGATTCCCCATCCATCAGCAAAGGCTTCTGGCAGCTTATCTGGCTGTTTCCGTTCGTTTCGTCCGCGATTGTGGTGTGGTGCATGCCGGCGGACAATTCCACGCTGTTGGACTCGCATATGCTGGAAATCGCGTTCACCGTGGCGGTGGTCTATTCCTGTTTCATGGTGTTGGCGTATTTCCTCATCTGGTACATGATTCAGCAGTCGGACCGTCTGCTCGCGGCCCGCAGGCGACAGCATTATGAGGCTTTGCAGACGTTGCAGCTGCAACACATGAACGAGCGGATCCGTGAGGCGCGTCAGATCAAGCACAACGTGCGTCACCACATCCACTCACTGCAGGCGTTGGCCGCGGCTGAAGACATGGATGGCATCCGCTCATATCTGGATGAGATGTCCAAACACCGGCTGCTGCAAACGGCACCAATGCAGTATTGCGAGCATGCGTCGCTGAACGCGGTGCTTGTCTACTATTGCGATTGGGTCCGGCATTTGGGTGCGGATGTGGACGTCAAAGCGGCGGTGCCGCAATACATCAACATCAACAACGCGGAATTATGCTCCATGGTCGGCAATCTGCTGGAGAACGCCACGGAGGCCATCACCCAGCAAACGCAGGGCGAGAGGCGGCTCAAAGTGCGCATCCGGTATCGTTCCGGCCCTCCGGCGGCCCTGTTCATCACGGTGGACAACACGTACGGCGAAGCCGATACCAGCATCGAACAGATCGACGGCGATCTCGTCTCGACCAAACATGGTGGCACGGGGCTGGGCACCGCCACCGTACGAGAGACGGCCGAACGGCACCATGGCACGGCCTCCTTCGAGCACAGCGACGGCATGTTCCGCGCCTCCGTCATGCTGTGTCTCGGCGACTAATCGCATATGCCGTTGCCATGCGGTATGACGGGCAAGCGGCGAGTCGCGCGGCTTTCGTAGGGTAGAAGCATGACGATTACGGTTTCAACAGACGGTTCCGCGCTTGGCAATCCGAATGGTCCGATGGGTTGGGCCTGGGCCGACCACGAGCCCGCGGCAGGCGGCAAGCCGGGGCACGAGCATGCCGGCGATTGCGATGCCGGCGGCGCGACGAACGGCACCAACCAGATCGGCGAATTATGCGCCGTGCTGGAGGCGTTGCGAGCGCATCCCGGTTCCGAAGACCTGGTGATCGAGACCGACTCGCAGTATGCGATCAACTGCTCCACCAAGTGGGTGCAGGGTTGGAAGCGCAACGGCTGGAAGAATTCGCAGAAGAAACCGGTGAAGAACGCCGATTTGATCCGCGCCATCGACAATGAGATCGCACATAGGGCGGGGTCGGTGCGATTCGTGTGGGTCAAGGGTCATGCCGGCAACGCGGGCAACGAGAAAGTGGACGAGCTGGCACGCACGTATGCGGGCGATTGCCGTTCGCATGTGCGCGAAGGCTATCTGCCGTTGGAAGGATGGCAGTCGCTGCTGGCTTCCGAGTATTCGCGTGGCACCGATGTTCCCGAGGATGCGAGGATGCTGATGGATGGTGCGATCAGCGCCGCCGAATACCACATTGGACGCGGACAAGGCGATTCCGCCACGACCGGCACCGGCGATTCCGGTGCCGATACCGCCAATTCCAGCAACAGCACGAAGCCGCGTTCGATCGCCAGCATGCTGGCGGAGCCGGAAGGCGTTTCCCACGACCTTGCGGATTTCGGACAGACAACCGATGACGACGCAGATGATGCGGTGGAAACGACCGTGCTCGAGACCGAACCGGCGGAAACCACCACAATGCTTGAGACCGAAGCGACGAAGGTCATACCCGAATCCAGCTTCCCGGACGCGGGCGGTCCAGCCGAACCGGACGAATCCGGAGAAACAGACGAATCCGGGAAAACGGACGAATCCGGTGAACCGCATCAATCCTATGCGCAGATGCTGGTCAAACCCGACTATTTTCCCCGTGAAGGCGACGAGAACGACAAGCCGGTGACGGGCAACGCGGACGGCACGGACACGGACAGCACGGCCGTACCGCAGAATGCGAACGAATCGCACAGCGAATCGCAAGACGACGAAGAATCGGCACCGGAACAGGCAGCTTCATCGCAATCGCAGGATCTGCCGAAACTGCCGCATCGTCCAAGCCCATCGGGCCTGTCGGTGTCGGGTACGGTGCGGTTCACTCCCCCACCGGAATCCAGCCCGACCTTCGACGGCAATCCACGTCTCATCCGTGGGTATATCGCCGTGGAAGGCTATGTGATGGGTGACGGCACGCTGGTATTGGACGAGGCGCCGTTCGCGGTCAAACATAGCTGAGCGAGACATGTGGGGAGCCGCTTTACGCAAGCCGCTCCCCACATGTCATTTCATGCGCGGCTTTTTTGCACGCCACCTCACGCAGGACCGTGAAACATTCCGTGAAAACTTTTCCGCAGTCCAAAACAGACACCTGCTCCCGCAACCGACCATTCGCGCCTTGAAAATCAACGCATCCGATAGTATGGAGACGGTCTTAACCCCATATCGAAGGAGGATCATGGACAAGGCACAGCAGGACGCGCTGAAGAAGGCGGCCGGCATCGAGGCTGCAAAGCTGATTCAGAACGGCATGATCGCAGGTCTGGGCACCGGCTCGACCGTGCGTTTCCTGGTCGACGAGCTCGGTCGTCGCGTCAAGGAGGAAGGCCTCGAGTTCACGGGCGTCACCACCTCCCGCCGCACCCAGGAGCAGGCCGAAGGCTACGGCATCAAGATCGTCAACATCGATGACGTCGACCATATCGACGTGACCATCGACGGCGCCGACGAGGTGGACAAGAACTTCAACGGCATCAAGGGCGGCGGTGCGGCTCTCCTGTGGGAGAAGATCGTGGCCACCAACTCCAACAAGATCGTGTGGATCGTGGACGAGTCCAAGGTCGTGGACACCATCGGCAAGTTCCCGCTGCCGGTCGAGGTGATTCCGTTCGGCGCAGGCCAGGTCGTCAAGAAGTTCGAGGCCAAGGGCTACAAGCCGGTGCTGCGTCTCGACGCGAACGGCGAGCCGGTGCGCACCGATGAGAACAACTATGTGGTGGATCTGCACCTCGAGCGCATCGACCACCCGCAGGAGCTCGCGCAGGACCTCATCACCACGGTCGGCGTGGTCGAGCACGGCCTGTTCCTGAACATGGTGGACCAGGTCATCGTCGGCGATCCGAACGGCCCGCGCGTGATGGACAACCCCAACAAGTGAGATCCTGACAGGCAGGCGTGTCGGCTGGTGTGGAATATACCGGCCGACACCGCCGCGCAGATAGCAAAAATCCCGCGACTCCGAAAGGAATCGCGGGATTTTGTTTGAGCGGACGCTTCACACGCGCCTGAAGACTACTTGCGCTGGTGGCGAGTCTTACGAAGCAGTTTACGATGCTTCTTCTTGCTCATGCGCTTGCGGCGCTTCTTGATGACCGAGCCCATCTCAGCCTCCGTTCCTTAAACTCAAAGGGTAAAAGTTTGCAACTTGCCCAATACTACACTGCTTCGGGGACGAATACGCGCGCAGGCATTCATATGGTGGAAAATCACGTTTCGTTTTCCGCGTGATATTCCATCAGCCGGCCGCGATTCGCCATCGAGACGATTCCGTCGACGTTACAGGGGGAACTGCTGGTAGAAACGCTGGATGTCGTTCTTCGCGCCGGTGGCATAGAAAACCACCGTATCGTTGCGCCACACGGCAACGGCCTTGGTATCGTCATCCGGATCGGCTTTGGCGCTGTAGGCGCCGGTCGTCTTGCCGGAAACCTTCACGTTGCCGCTTCCCAGCTCCTTGCCGGTCATGGCTTCAGCCAGCGTGTCGTACTGGGATTTCGCCTTGTCGCCGTCGTTCCACTGGCCCACTTCCAGCGTGACGTCCTGTCCTTTCTTGCCGGTGGAATACGTCAACGCGTATTCCTCGACGGGAGAGGTGCTGGACCACGTCGTGCTGGCGTCAGCCTTGGTACGCGCGTAATTCAATACGGAATCCGGCATGGCCTTGAGCAGCTCGCTGGCCCCGTCGGGCAATGCCACGGCATCGATCGACGGTTTGGTGGGCTCCGTCTTGTCGCCGTCCGTACCGTTCGAAGTGGAAGCCTGTTGGCTCGTCTGACCGGCCTGTCCGGCCTGTCCGTTCTTGTTCAAGGCCCAACCAGGCCACACAAATGCGGAAATCAGAGCAAGCACAACCACAAGCGCGGCTGCTACGACGGCGGCAATCAATTTGCCATGCGAAGAGGAATTCTGCGTATCAGACATGCTTGTCATTCTTTCACAGCCATAAGACGCGCAACCATCCCCTCGAAGTCATGGAATCCAGTTCCCGAAACGGTTTTCAGCGCAATGTCTGTGCAACGAGTACGCCACCCGCGAACGTCTTGTCCCAAAACCTCCGTATTGTCGGCGATATGGCAAAGACGTCCTCGCAATTCCTCTGTTCCGAATGCGGCTGGAGCGGCCCGAAGTGGCTCGGCCGCTGCCCCGAATGCGGTCAATGGGGCACCATTGAGGAATTCCATGAAGCCCGTCCCGCGGCAGGCTCGCGTACCGCGGCTCCGGGACGGACCTCGCGCACGCAATCGCATCCGGTCGCATCGTCCGCGGCGAGGCCGATCACCGACATAGGCACGGAGAACATCTCCAGAATCGCCACAGGATTTTCGGAATTCGACCGCGTGCTCGGCGGTGGCATCGTGCCGGGATCGGTCACGCTGATCGCAGGAGAGCCGGGCATCGGCAAATCGACATTGCTGCTGGAAACCGCCGGCAATGTGGCGAGGCTGACGGCGTTCGCCACCGAGCGCAATACCGTACTGTATATTTCCGGCGAGGAATCGCAGGCGCAGGTCCGCATGCGCGCGTCGCGCATCGGCGCCATGGAGCCGAATCTACTACTCGCCTCCACCACGGATCTGTCCACGGTGTTGGGGCTTATCGAACAGTTCAAGCCGGCGTTGGCCATCGTCGATTCGGCGCAGACCATCGTCTCGCAGGACGTCGATGGCATCTCCGGCGGATCCACGCAGGTGCGCGAAGTGGCGAGCGCGCTGATTGACACCGCCAAAACCCTTGATATTCCAGTGCTTTTGGTGGGTCATGTCACCAAGGATGGTTCGATCGCAGGTCCGCGTACGTTGGAGCATCTGGTGGATGTGGTCTGTCAGTTCGAAGGCGATGCCGAAACCGCGTTGCGTATGCTGCGTGCAGTGAAGAACCGTTTCGGACCGACCGATGAGGTCGGCTGTTTCGATATGAGCGGCGAGGGCATTGAGGAGGTGACCGATCCGTCCGGCCTGTTCCTATCAACCGGCAATGGTTCTGCGGCGACGCAGGTGGATGGCACGTGCGTGACGTTCACGTTGGATGGGCATCGCAGTCTGCCGATTGAAGTGCAGGCGCTGGTCACCAGGTCGGTGCTGCCGACGCCACGTCGCGCGGCGAACGGTGTGGACTCCAACCGTATCGCCATGCTGGTGGCGGTGTTATATCGTCACGGTGGCATCAATCTGCTGGCCAACGACCTGTACATTTCCACAATCGCCGGCAGTCAGGCGCGTGAGCCGGGTTGCGATCTGGCGATTGTGGCCGCGTTGGCGAGCGCTGCGAAATCGAAACCGATTCCCCGCACGACGTGCGCGATCGGCGAGATTTCGTTGACCGGACAGGTGCGTCCGGTGCCGAGACTGGAATATCGGCTTCGTGAGGCGGCGCGTCTTGGTTTCACCACCGCCGTTGTGCCGACGCTGCGCAAGAACGTCGCCGTGCCGGGAATGGGCGTGGTGCAGGCGGATACGTTGCAGGACGCGTTGGCCGCGATTCTGCGATAGGTCGCCGATGCCCAAACGGCATCGCCATCCGCATTTTGCAACCCGGGAAAGCCCGTTTGGGTAACAAAACACAGATGGCGTCAATGATTCGCGTCAATCGAACCAATCAAATCAATCGAACCGATCCGTCTCAAGCGGTGAGGCGCTTCGTCTCCTCGACGTTGCGTTTCAGCTCGACCACCAGATCGTCGGCCGAATCGAATTTGATCTGCGGGCGCAGGAATCCAGCGAATTCCACGCGCGCCTGATGGCCGTACAGGTCCAACCAGTCATCGGTGATGGCGTAGGCTTCCACCACGCGTTCGGCGTCACCGTCCTCGTTGAACGTCGGCTTGGTGCCGATGGAGATGGCCGCCGGCCAGCGGTGTGGCGACTGCATGGCCACGCGCGCGTTGACGGACGAAGCATCATACTGCTGCGATACGCCGTCGGCCGGCTTCTCCCCGGCTTCTTCGCCACCGTCGGCGGACTTCTCCCCCAAATCGACCAGCCAGCCGGCGTACACGCCGTCCACCGGCAGGTATCCGGCGACGTTCTCGCTCAGATTGGCGGTCGGGAATCCGATGGTGCGGCCGCGTTCCTCGCCATGCACCACGGTGCCTTCCACGGCATGCGCGTGGCCGAGTATCGCGTCTGCGTCCTTGATACGGCCTTGGCTCAGCAGATAGCGCACATTGGTGGAGCTCCACGTGCGCACCTCCTTGGCCTGATGCTTCTTGCTCCATGCGCGTCGTTCGGCCTTGGAAGCCCCCTCCAGAGGGTCGGAAGGCTCGCCGGGTTCGGACGGCATCACCGGCTTCGCATTGACCGGCACTCGGGTCAGCCCCGGACCGAAATCGTCCACGACCTCCAGCTGGAACACGCCGGTGGCGAGCGCCAGATTCTCAATGGCCTTCACGTTTCCGGCGCGGTTCGCGCCCATGGCGGCGTCGGAGCCGAGCACCAGCGTGCGCATGCCGAGTTTGCCGACCATCTGGCCAAGGAAGAAGCGGTATGATTTCGCGGCGAATGCCATGGTGTAGCGCACGATGAGCGTGTAGTCCACGCCGATGGCGTCGATGGCGCGCAGCCGTTCGTCCACACTGGTCAGCGCCTGCGTGTCAGGCGTGCCTGCGGGCGGTTCCTGACCGTCATGTTTGGCGGCGTAAGCGTGCACCAGCGCGGGACGCGGGTCGAACAGCACCACCACGGAGAACGCCTGCTCCTGTTCGGCGAGTTCGGCCACACGGCGGATGACCGCCTGATGTCCCTGATGCATGCCGTCGAATGAGCCGATGGTCACCACGGACTTCTTGTCGTTGCTCAGGGTCGGCCAATCCACCATGCCGCTGGCATCGGGGGTAAGCGTGATCGTCTTCATGTGTCCTTCTTTGCGTATTGTCCGTGTGTTTGTCGTGTTCGTATTGCGTGCCGGCCGGTCTTGATTGTTTCAGTTGAAGACCGCGACCGGCTTGGTCTCGCCACGTTTGGCGCGTTCCACGATCGCCACCAGATCGTTGGTTTCGGGAACGTACGCGGCCATGGTCGTATGGATGTCGTGGGCGATTCTACGGCCGAACCGCAGGTCCGTCGCCTCCTGTTCGGTGACGGGAAGCATGTCCATGGAAGCGGCCGCGCTGGCGACCAGGTCGAGTGCGCGGTCAACGGCATGCTCGGCATCGTCAAGCACCGCACGGTTGCGTGTCACTTCGATGCCTTCGCGGTTGGTGAAGGTTTTGGCTTCCGTATGGGCTGTCATGACGTTTGGCATGTCCACCGAGAAACGCCCGACGCGGATGCGGCGCAGCATGGTCAGATGGCCGCCGAGGCCGAGTTCGGAGCCCAGATCGCGGCCGAGTGCGCGGATGTAGGTGCCGGCCGAGCAGGTCACGGTCACGTCGAGTTCCATGACTGGCTGCATGTTCGGTTCGTTTTGCCCGTCGGTTTCGGCATGCCAGGATTCCTCCGGGGCGATTTCGATGGCATCGGCAAGAGGTGATCCCGCGCATGTGGTCGAAGCATAGCCGTATCGCACTGCCGAAACACTGAATTCCGAGATGGTCACCGGACGGGCCTTGAGGTCCACATCCTTGCCTTCTCGGGCCAGATCATAGGCACGCTGGCCGTTGATTTTGATGGCTGAATAGGAGTTCGGCACCTGCTCGATGCGCCCGGTGAAATGATGGGCGATGACGTCTTCAACGGTCTGTCGTGAAGGGAATTCGGCGATAGTTCCCTCCTCCGGCAGCAGTTCGCCGTCGGCGTCGTCCGTGGTGGTGCGCTGGCCGAGTCTGATGGTGGCCAGGTAGGTTTTGTCGTGGTCGACGATGTAGTTGAGCAGACGTGTGGCGTTGCCGAAGCCGACCACCAGCACGCCGGTGGCCATCGGGTCGAGCGTGCCGGCATGGCCGACGCGTTTCATGTGCAGGGCGCCACGCACCGCCGCGACCACATCGTGGCTGGTGACGCCCTGCGGCTTGTCGATGACCAGCAGACCGGAGTTGTCAGGCTTCGTCGTCATCGTCCCAATCCTCGACCTCGACATCGTCATCATCGTCGAAGTCGTCATCATCGGGCTCGTCGTGCTTGTACGGATCGGCGTCGCCGGCGTATTGCGCGTTGGCGCGGGACTTGGCGAGTTCTTCGTCGCGCTTGTGTGCGAGCGCGAGGATGTCCTCGATCTCATGGGCCTCGCCCGGCACTTCGTCGAAGATGAATTCCAGTTGCGGGGTGAGTCGCAGTCCGGCCTTGGTGCCTACCAGGGAACGCAGGCGTCCTTTGGCCTGGTTCAGGGCCTGCTGCGCGCGGCGGCGTTCGCCCTGCTCGTGTCCTTCGTGGCCGAGCTGGGTCCAGTAGACTTTCGCGATCTGCAGATCGTTGGTGACGCGCACTTCGGTGATGGTCACGTTGGCCAGTCGCTTGTCGTGCAGCTGCGCCTCCATGGACGATGCGATCACACGCTGAATCAACGCCGCGATGCGCGCGGCGCGGGGATTGGTTCCTGCCATTGCTGTCCTTTTGGTGAAAAGTTCTTGTTGTATCACGGAACGCCCGCAGTCGTGAACCGGCTGTGGGCGTTCCTTACCTGGTTATCGATACGAAGCTCGAAGCACTCAGCTACTTACGCTCGATTTCCTGCATTTCGAAGGTCTCGATGATATCGCCGATCTCGATGTCGTTGAAGGTGCCGAGGTTGATACCAGCCTCGTAGCCTTCCTTGACGGAGGTGACGTCGTCCTTGAAACGACGCAGCGAGGAGATCTCGAGGTCGTTGACGGTGGCGATGCCGTTGCGCAGGATACGGCACTTCGTACCACGCTTGACTTCGCCGTCCTGAACCATGACGCCGGCGATGTTGCCGAACTTGGAGGAGCGGAAGATCTCGCGGATCTCGGAGTGGGAGGTGACGACCTCTTCGTATTCCGGCTTGAGCATGCCCTTGAGGGATGCTTCGATGTCCTCGATGGCCTTGTAGATGATCGAGTAGTACTTGATCTCCACACCTTCGCGTTCGGCCAGATCCGCCACCTGGCGGTTCGGACGGACGTTGAAGCCGATGATGACGGCCTTGTCGACGGTGGCCAGGTTGACGTCGTTCTGGGTGATGGCGCCGACGCCGCGGTGGATCACCTGGATGCCGACCTCGTCGGACACCTCGATCTTCATCAAGGAATCTTCCAGAGCCTCGACGGAACCGGAGGAATCGCCCTTGATGACGATGTTGAGCATATCCACCTCGGACTTGGCGAACTGCTCCTTGAGGCTTTCGAGGGAAACGACCTTGCGGCGCTTGGCCAGCTGGGCCGCACGCTCGGTGGCCTGACGCTTCTCGGCGATCTGACGTGCGGTACGGTCGTCGGAGGCCACCAGGAACAGGTCGCCTGCGGTCGGCACGGAGGTCAGACCCAGCACCTGCACCGGGGTGGACGGACCGGCTTCCTGCATGTGGTTGCCGTTCTCGTCGAGCATGGCGCGGACACGACCGTAGGAGGTGCCGGCAACGATGGCGTCGCCGATGTGGAGGGTACCGGACTGCACCAGCACGGTAGCCACGGCGCCACGGCCCTTGTCAAGTCGGGCTTCGACGGTGGCGCCACGGGCGTCCATATCCGGGTTGGCGCGCAGGTCGAGCTCGGCGTCGGCGGTGAGCAGCACCGCTTCGAGCAGCTTGTCGACGTTGGTGCCCTGCTTCGCGGAGATGTCGACGAACATGGTGTTGCCGCCGTATTCTTCCGGAACCAGACCGTATTCGGTGAGCTGGCCGCGGACCTTGTCCGGGTTGGCGCCCGGCTTATCGATCTTGTTGACGGCCACCACGATCGGCACATGCGCGGCCTGGGCGTGGTTGATGGCTTCCACGGTCTGCGGCATGACGCCGTCGTCGGCGGCGACCACGAGGATCGCGACGTCGGTGAGTTCGGCGCCACGGGCACGCATTGCGGTGAAGGCTTCGTGGCCCGGGGTATCGAGGAACGTGATCTTGCGCGGCTCGCCCTCAAGGTTGACGGTCACCTGGTATGCGCCGATGCGCTGGGTGATGCCGCCGGCTTCGCCTTCGATGACGTTGGTGCGGCGGATGGTGTCGAGCAGTCGGGTCTTACCGTGGTCGACATGGCCCATGACGGTGACGACCGGCGGACGCGGCTTCAGATCCTCGTCCTCCTGCAGTTCCTCTTCGTCCAGGTTGATGTCGAACTGCTGCAGCAGCTCCTTGTCTTCCTCTTCGGCGGACACGATCTTGATGTTCCAGCCGATTTCCTCGCCGAGGATCTGGAACGTGGCCTCATCCAGGGACTGGGTGGCCGTGGCCATTTCACCAAGGTGGAACAGCACGGTGACCAGCGCCGCCGGATTGACGTTGATCTTCTCGGCCAGATCGGCGAGGGACGCACCCTGACGCAGACGGACTTCCTGTCCGTTGCCGGTCGGAATGCGCACGCCGCCGATGACCGGAGCCTTCATCTCCTGGAATTCCTGACGCTTCGCCAGACGGTTCTTACGCGCCTTCGAGGACTTGCCTCCCTGACGTCCGAACGCGCCTGCAGCGCCGCCGCGGCCGCGGCCACCACGTGCCGGACCATTGCTCGGAGCGCTGTTGCCGCCCTGGAAACCGCCGCCATTGCCGCCGAAACGATTGCCGCCGCCGGCGGGACGCTGGCCACCGCCCTGCCCCGGACGATGCTGGCCCCACTGGCCTGGCTTCGCGCCGCCCTGACCCGGACGACCACGGAAGCCGCCACGCTGGCCGCCGCCCTGACCCGGACGGCCGCCACGACGTCCTTCGCCATTGTTGACGCTCGGACGGTTCATCGGATGCGGACGCGGAATATCACCCGGAGTCGGGGTGTGCATGCCCTGCTTGCGGCTGAACGGATTGTTGCCCGGGCGCGGTCCCGGGGTGTGCGGCTTCGCGCCATTGGCGTTGTTGCCGCCCTGCGGAGCGTTGCCATGCTGGGGGCGAGCTCCCGGAACGGCCGTCGGGCGACCGGACTGGCGGCGGTCTCCACCCTGCGGACGCGGGGCGTTGCCGTTAGGACGATTGCCATGCTGGCGGGATTCGCCTGGACGCGGCGCGCGATGACCCGGCTTCGGGGCATCGGACTTGGAAGCGGCATGACGCGGCTTCGGCGCTGCGGGGGCAGCCGGCTTCGGTGCTGACGGAGCGGCCGGCTTTGGCATGGAATGAGATGCCGGTTCGACAGGCTTCTTGGCCGTATGGCCCGGCTTCTTGGAATCAGATGCGTTGCCCTGTCCGCTGGACGCGAATGCGTTCCTCAGCTTGCGTGCAACGGGAGGTTCAACGGTAGACGATGCGGACTTCACGAATTCGCCCATCGCCTCAAGTTTGCTTAAAACGGTTTTGCTGTCAACGCCAAGTTCCTTGGCAAGTTCATATACGCGTGCTTTCGGCACTCAATTCTCCTATCTTGGGCCGCGCGCATACGGGCGCGACCGCTACTGATTCACGGCGAGCTTGTTCCTTCTCATCGTGCAACCATGTTCGTGATACCTCGTCTTTTCCCTGGGCATGACGGCATGGCCGTCACGCTTTGGATTGTCGAGTCCAGCATACTCAAGCCCGTGGATTGTACGTCCACGGGCTTGTTGTCTACCGGAAGTGTTGTTTATTCCTCGGTTTCCCCATCGGAATGGTCCGCCGATTCGGCCATCTTCTTGGCATGCGCCTCAGCGGATTCGATGCCGATCTTCCAGCCGGTCAGCTTGGCCGCAAGACGTGCGTTCTGGCCTTCCTTGCCGATGGCCAGGGACAGCTGGTCATCGTGGATGAAGGCGATGGCCGTCTTGTTCTTCTCGCTGATCACCTGCACACCGGTGGCGACGGCCGGAGACAGCGCCGCGGCGACGAATTTCGCCGGATCCGCGGACCAGTCGACGATATCGATTTTCTCAGGACCGAGGTTCTCCATGACGGCGCGCACTCGGGCTCCGCCGGGGCCGATCAGCGCGCCCTTCGGGTTGACGCCTTCGGTGTTGGCACGGACGGCGATCTTGGTGCGGGCGCCCGCCTCGCGGGCGATGGCCATAATCGACACGGCTCCCGAAACCAGTTCCGGAACCTCACGTTCGAACAGGCGGCGGACCAGCTCCGGATGGGAACGGGACACCACGATTTCCGGGCCCTTCAGACCACGGGCCACGTTCACCACGTACACGCGGATACGTTCGCCGTGACGGTAGCGTTCGCCGGGCACCTGCTCGCGGCGCGGCAGCAGGGCTTCGACGTCGCCGACGGCCACGTGCACGTTGGATGTGTCCTTGACGTCCTGCTGCACGATGCCGGTGATGAGCTTGCCCTTCTGACCGGAGAACGCGCCGAACACCTTGTCATCCTCGGCCTTGCGGAACAGCTGGCTGATCACCTGACGAGCGGTCGCAGCGGCCAGTCGGCCGAAATCGTGCGGAGTGTCGTCGTATTCCTCGCCCAGAGTCGGCGCGGGGTGGGGATCGTCTTCAGTCGGCTCGCCAGGAATCTCGTCCTGGGCCCATACGGTGAAGCTTCCCGCACGCGGATCAAGCTCGACGCGAGCGTGCTTCGCAGCGTGAGGGGTTTTCAGATATGCCAGTCGCAATGCTTCCGAGAGTGCGGCATCCAGCGTCTCGGGATCAATTCCCTGCCCAGCGGCGAGCTGGTGCATTCCTGCCAGGTCCAGTTCCATATTTCCAAGACCTCCTATATGAAGTTATTCCGAGCGCATGGCCCAATGGTCACAGTCAGATATTAGTCTAATGATTCATGCAGACACGTACCCCTTCTTTCCGCTCGGTTTCTTTTATCGCGAAACGCGTCTGCGCATTGCTTTGCACCGCTATCCTCATGCCGGCGCTGACGGCATGCTCCATGCCCAGGATCGCAGGCAGGGCTGAAGCCGAACAACGGCAAAGCCCGTGCGAGAAGGCCTATTTCGATGCCACCGCCGATAACAAGATCGCACACGACCAGCATCAGCACATCATCCGCCGCTATTTCTCGGCGCAGCAGGCGGTCTCCGCATGGACGAACACCGCGGCGCAATGTCCGGCGCGTTTTGCCGAAGGCACGTTGCGCAGCGCGCAGGCACGTCATATGGCTCGCGCACTGGGCGATCAACTGTCGGTGGCCGTCGCGCCGATCACGCTGTCGCGTTTTGACGATGTCGAATCGCTTGACGTCGATTCCAAGTCCCTTGCCACCGCCGCGCAGGCCGAAGACCGTGCCGGATTCGCCATGGAAGTGCTGGCGGCCCGCAACAGCGGCCATGCGACGCTGGATATCAGCGATCGTCATAAGACCACATCGCAACGGTTCGCATCCTTCTCGGGCACCATTGACGATCGTAGGAAAACGTACGAGGCCACCGCCTTGCTCGCCCACCCCGACACGATGCTCGATTCCGCCACCGGCCTTACGGCACCGACCGACGCCACCATCGAAATGAACTGCGCGCGAAGCGAGATAACGGCAATCGCCGGAAGCTCCAATGCCGCGAACGATCATTCCCAGTCACGCGTCACCAATGCAAAACAGTCGACGGATTCGCGAGCGCAATCCCTGGGCGTGCTTGCCGGTCTGATTGCGGACCGTGTCGAATTGGCGCTTGATTGGGGCTATCCTTCCTTCGACGAAGCGCTGTTCGTCTAAGGACGCACAGTCGGGCGCAAAGCAAGACACGCCGGAAATCACACCGTTGCAGCCAGTCCGATTTGACAATCGCCACCACTGTGGCACAATTATCAAGTTGCTTGTTTTCAGGTGACGAATGGATAAGTGTCCGAGCGGTCTAAGGAGCACGCCTCGAAAGCGTGTGAGGGCGAACCCCTCCGCGAGTTCGAATCTCGCCTTATCCGCATGCAATGAAGGTTGAAACAATGGCGTTTCGGCCTTTTTTGTTTATCTGCTTTGCATCTGCCGAAATACGGAATCCGGCATCGAGAAAACGTCGGGGAATCAGTATCCCTGCTCGTGCACGGAAGCGTTGACCCACTGGTCCTGCTTGACGTCGCAGCCGGAGAAGATGCCGATGTCGAGCATGCAGTCGCGGTAATCGCGGCCATGGGCGATGGTGATGTAGTTGTCGTCGACCATACGGTTGTGTGTGGGGTCCAAACCGACCCAACGTCCATCATGGTAGATTTCGACCCATGCGTGCGTGGCGCCCTCGCCGCCGAGCAATCCCGCGATGTATCGGGCAGTGAGTCCGACGTGCCGGCACACGGACAGCATGACGTGCGCGTAATCCTGGCATACGCCCTTGCGTTGAGCGAACGCTTCCTCGGCGGTGGTGCGGATGGTGGTGGAGGCCGGCGTGTAGACGAACGTTTTGAACACCTCGTCCATCACCTCACGGGCTTGGTCGATCGGCGTGCAGTCGGCAGGCAGGGACGCGATGCGTTCACGGCAGATGCCGATCAACGCTTCGATGGCCGGCCCCGGCACTGTCAACGCCGAATTGAAGCGGTACAGCGGCTTGTAGATTTCGGATTTGATATGCGCGTTGTCCACGAAGGCGATGCCGGTCACCGAGTAGTTGAACATGGTGTGCGATTCGGGAATGAATCCGGTCATCACCACGGAATCGAAGGAATCGATGGTGGTTTCGAGTTCCACATCCGGTTCGATTTTGACTGCCACGTCGATCACCTGCTGGCGTGGGCCGGTGGCTGGAATGCAGCGCAGTTGGAAGCGATGGTCGGTCACGGGCGAGCTGAATGAGAGCTTCATCTCATAGTCAAACACCAGTTTCTTCACATCGTCTCCTCAGCGATTATTGTCGTTCCTTCGGCGTTTTCCACGCCGTGGGCCTTGTTCTAGCCGTTATACACGCACCGTGCGATGGCTGTGGCACGTATTCTTCACAGTCGCGCGGCGTCCATGTCCATCGTGTTGAGCATGCCCAGATCCTTCAGATCCTTCGTGGAGATGCGCCCATCGAAATCTTTCAGCAGCATCCCCAGTTTTTCCGCAAGCTCCGCATATCCCCGCTGCGGCAGCTGGCCGACCAGCCAGCGCAATCCTTCGGCGAAGCATTGCGGTACCGGCAGACCGTTCAACGGCAGGATGTAGCTGCCCAGTTTGGCGAGCGGCGCCTTGAGCTCTTCCACGGAATATCCGAATCGTGTGTACAGATCCAGACGTTCCAGATATTTGCCCACGAAAATGAACGATTTCAGAGTCGGTTCGACGGGGGAATTCTCCACACCTCCCCAGAAGGCGAGCATGTTGTCCGCGATGTCGCGGTGTTTGAAGATGTCCGCGTCCGTGCCGCCGTATTCGGATGCCTCCACTATGGAGCTCATGGCCAACTCCACCTGCTGCAACGAGCGAGAACCAAGTTCGGGGCGCAGAATCACCGCGTTGTTGAACGCGTAGACGATGGCGCTGCGTACGGAATCCGGATTCTTCTCGTCGTACAGGAAGCTGTGGATGAACGCGTCGAAATCCTCGAAATCCTCCGGCAGGTCGAGCGCGCGGGCGAACGGTCGGAACGCGTCCACATCCGTGTCCATCACACGGTCGTAGAAGGGGAAGAATTGGCTCAGCGTGGAGATCGGAAGAGCA
>ERZ506428.254-NODE-254-length-18809-cov-10.721_pt1 | contig 18809 bp, 10 predicted proteins | sample MGYA00513665_ERZ506428 | MGnify/ENA metagenome assembly ERZ506428 | reverse complement strand
AGATATGAAATAGAAGACCCATTCTTCAGGAAATGGATACTCAAGAATATGATTGAATAAGATTATATACTGAGAAATCGCCAACAATAATCTTTTATACGATGTTCCAACAATTCATATTTATCACTTCGTTTTCATCAAAACCTCCGCCTAGCAATACCATCAACTCTTCTTCATTCAAGACAGAAGAGTTCTTCAAATTGAAAGTTTGTAAATTCATAATAATACAATTTATGCCTACTTAAATAAACGCTTCAGCAATCATTCCTTTATACAGTAAGGTCTGCAAACATTATTGTCGACTTTATCGTTTCAAAGTAATAATTTATAGATTCCTACATCTTTTTAAGATATGAGATATCATCTGTTGAACATAACTTAAAGATTGACATCAAACGTCACTTTAGTAAACACATTACCTTTACGTAAATATATCGAATATTTGCCATAAGATCCATAGAGTTTACGCAAAGCCACATTCAAACGTCCATTAGATAGGCTTATAGCAATTTTATTTCCTCAGTTGGCTGGACTCATTTTAATTAACAGGCTTTGGTTGCCGGAAAGCAGAAGGCGTTACCCCTCTCATCTTCTTGAAGAACTTGGTGAGATGCGCCTGCGATGAGAAGCCGAAGGTGTTGGCTATCTCTTGCACCGTATGCGTAGTGGTGGATAACTCTCGCTCTATCTCCTTTACAATATATTCATCTATGATAGCCTTCGGTGTCTTGCACGAGATACGACGGGTTACCTGTGCCAGATAGCGACTGCTCACATTCAACTGGTCTGCATAGAAATGCACATCACTATAGGTGCGGCAGAAGTTGTTGACCTGAGAGATAAACTGATTATAGAGTTCCGAACTGCGTCCCTGCAGGTTGCTCTCACGTGTCAACTCTACGTTGATGAAATCCTGTGCCATCGCCAAAGCATCCTTCATCTTCTTGCCTTGGTTCAGATATACGGCAAGGGCAGAAGAGAAACGGTTGGTAAGACCATGTGAATTGGCATTGTCGAGCAGGAACACCTGCATTCCGTTACCCTCAGCCATGCGCAGCAACTTGGTGTCTTGCAGAATAATATCATTTTCTTTCTTTCGGGCAACAACGACCGAACAGAGTGGCAGCAAACGATACCTGATCTGGCTCACCACATCCTCCGTCATCAATGCATCGCCATTGCTCGACCAGATGGCAGGGGCATAAATGATATAATCCGGACGATACTTCGTCAGGGCATCGATCACAACCTCAAGCGTCTCCACTCTACGAATCATACCCACCTTCACGATGCTCGGTTGAATATCATTCATGATAGCCTCTATCTGACCCGAAACAATCTCGGCTGGAACATCAAAGAATGCCTGAATACCTAAAGTATTCTGCACAGTAATGGAAGTAATGGCTGAAACAGCATAGCCTCCCAACTCAGAGATGGTCCTGATGTCTGCCTGGACACCAGAGCCTCCGGTACTGTCAGAACCCGTAATGGTCAATATCGGTTGTATCGTCTTCATGTTTACCTGTTTCTGTTCGATAAAAACAATATTATTATAAATCTAATAATGTACCCCAAAAAATGCCGATGCTAATGATAAGCATCGGCAAAATTACTATTTTTCTTTGAGAAATTTCTACTTTTTAGTAAAAATCAGACTGTTTTCAGTATCAAAGTCTTCTTCAAGTTCCTTTTTGCATCCTTCACCTTGATGGTAATGTCGCCTTTTTGCTTCTTGCTCTGCACAATGACAACCAACTTGCCGCTAAAGAGCCTCATCTGTGGCAGTGTAAAAGGTTCGAGCGAGGTGGCATCGCCATTGCAAGCAGCCTTGAATATTCCGGCACCCGACACCTCAAAGATTAGCTCATCGTCAGCCAGCGGACACTCATTACCATCCTGATCCAAGAGACTCACCGTAATGAAAGCCAAGTCATTGCCATCTGCCTTCAGATGGGTACCATGCTCTACTTCGCAACCTTCGACCATGCAAGCGATGCCCGTATTTACATTATCAGGACATTCTGCTACCATATTCAGTTGGGCAGGCTCACCTGCTGTTTTTCTGACGTCTTCGCCCACTTTGTCACCATATTGATTATAGGTGACTACACGAATCTCGCCAGGTTCATACTGCACATTGTTCCAACGCAAGCGATAACGGTCCAGACGGCTCGACTTGTCCTTGCGCACTCTGCCCTGACTCTTCCCGTTGACAAAAAGTTCACCTTCCACACCATCGGTATAACAATAAACAGGCGTCACCTCACCCTCACGTCCCTTCCAGTTCCAGTGAGGAAGAAGATGGGTGGTATGTTGCTTGTCATTCCAGCGGGCGCGATACATATAATATCTGTCTTTAGGAAGACCGGCAAGATCGCAGATACCGAAATAGCTGCTGCGAGAAGGCCAGTAGGTATCGTATGGAGTAGGCTCGCCGAGATAATCATAACCCGTCCAAACAAACTCCCCTATCACCCAACTGTAGTCGTCCTGCATCTTCCAGTCATCATCGGGAAGATTGCTCCACGAGCAGTATTCCGTATCGTAGCTTGAGCATTGACCGTCAGGATAGGTAGCCTTATCGCTCACCACTACTGGGAATTTATATACGCCACGGGAACTCACCGTAGAGGCTGTCTCTGAACCGAGAAGGAATCCCTGCGGCAACTGTTCGATGTTCTTGTAGTACTTATGCACACGATAGTTGAACCCTGGCACATCCATCACCTGTGCGAACCCGCTCTTCAAAGCATCCTCTGCCCTATCCATACCCTGGGTAACAGGACGTGAGGGATCCATCTGATGACAGAGCTGCTGCAGATGTCTGCTGATTTCCACTCCCTCCTGGCTCCACTGCTCAGGAATCTCATTGCCGATGCTCCACATGATGATGCTGGGGTGATTACGATGATGCTTCACTAAGTTGGTGATGTCCTTATCGCTCCACTCCTTGAAGAACTTGGCATAGCCATTCTTGCACTTGGGATAAATCCACATATCAAAACTCTCAGCCATGACCATCATTCCCAAAGAGTCACAAAGTTCCATCTGCAGGGTGGACGGCATGTTATGGGCCGTACGGATGGCATCGCATCCCATCTGCTTCATCATCTTAATCTGACGAATGAGGGCAGCCTTGTTCTCTGCTGCGCCCAAAGGACCGAGGTCGTGGTGCAGACAGACACCTTTTATTTTACGGGTTACGCCATTGAGCTGGAATCCTTCCTGCTTGGATACAGAGATGGTGCGGATACCTGTCTTTACCAACTGCACATCGGCCACTTTCTTGCCCTCGTACCGGATGAGGCTTACCTTATATAAATAAGGAGACTCAGGCGACCAGAGCTGTGGGTTTGCCACCTTCAAGGTAGTCTTGATGGCAGGAGTTGCGCCATTGATGGTTTGCTCAGCCACCTTCTTGCCATTTGCATCGGTCAAGGCAATGACGGTCTTACCACTCTTGCCGAGTTTTCCCTGTAAGAGAGCATTCACCTCCAGTTCTGCTTCCTCCTTAGAAGCCTTCAAGGTACGCACATAGGTATCCCAGGTAGAGAAATTCTCGTTTCCATAGAGTTCAACTGTAACGGGACGATAGAGGCCACCGCCAGGATACCAGCGGCTACTCTCCTCTACATTATTAAGATGTACCTCGATGAGATTCTTCTTGCCAAACTGGATGAATGGTGTGATGTCGATGCGGAAGGCATTGTAGCCGTAAGCCCACTTGCCTGCCTCCTTGCCATTGACGGTGACAACAGGCTGGCTCATAGCTCCATCGAATACCAGAACGGCACGCTGATAGCCCTTAGGAGCCGTCCAGTTCAACTTGTACATGCCCTCACCTATCCAAGGCAGCGCACCCGAACGGCCCGACTTCTCGGTCTTTTCGGTTTCGCCATTCTGTTCGATAGCCACCTTCTGCAGGTCCCATTTCTTATCGAAAGGACCTGAGATAGCCCAGTCATGAGGCACAGCCACTTGCTGCCACGACTTGCCATCGCGGGAGAAATCCCACGATGGCAGGTTGATAACCTTTCTGCTCTGCGCCTGGCACAATGTAGAGAGTGCCAGGACGAGAGTCATGAAAGTAATGCTTCTCTTAATCATATCTCTTCGTTAATGTTCTTATTTATATGCATCGAATACGGCAGTTGGTTTGCCGCTGTTATCGAAGGCACCCTTGGTATATGCAGACCAACCCAAAGAGGTATAGTTGGCTGGTTTCCAGTTGTTGTAAACCTCTGGCTCCCAATAGAAGATACCTTCGCAGGTAGAAATAGCCTTACAGCCATCCACCATCTTCTTCATCAATGGCGCAGCCTGCTCAGAGCCCCACCACATACCGATTTCTGAAATGATGACATTCTTGCCATACTTGGAAGAAAGGGTCTGGATGTTAGCGAGACAACTCTCTGCATAACTCTGCCAGTTATCATCCTCTGGATAAAGAGACAGTCCGATGACATCCCATTTTCCACCATTTTCTTTCAACTTATCGTAGAGCCAGGTCAGTCCACCGAGGTCTTGACCTTTATCTACATGCACGATGACCTTTGCCTCAGGATAAACTTCCTTTACTGCATCATATCCTGCGTTGACATAAGCGGCAAAGTTGGCTGCATTCTTAGATACCTGACCGGTTACAGCCTCATCGCTGTTGAAGAGCATTCCGTCGCGGGTTTCATTACCCACCTGTACCCACTCTACGTTGGTCACACCTCTATCCTTCAAGGCTTTCAATATATCCTTGGTATGATCAGCCACAGCCTGCTTCATCTGCTCGGCAGTATAGCTCTGCCATGCAGCAGGAACTTTCTGGTTACCCGGGTCAGCCCAGGTATCAGAATAGTGGAAATCAATCATCAGACGGAAGCCGAGCCGCTGTGCACGCCAAGCCTTTTTTACAACATCCTCCTTGCCGCACCAACCGCCATCAGGGTTAACCCATACACGCAGACGGATGGCATTGGTACCAAGGTCGCGAAGAAGCGTCATACATTCCTCAGCCTTGCCTTTCTGATTGTAGAACTTCACACCATCATGCTCCATTTCTGTAAGCCAGCTTACATCAGCACCCTTGGCGAAGCCACTCATATCATATTCCTTCTCCTGTTCGGATGTAGCAGAATCGCTGCTGCAACTTGTTCCTGTGATGAAAAACAAAAATGCAGAAGCCAGTAATATGACCTTAATAAACATTTCCCTCATTTGTTTTTTATTGTTTTTAGGTTTATTTGTATCTATATTCATTCATAATCTGCAAAAATACGAAAAAAAGATGATATTATCAAAATAATATTTGTATTTTTGCACCAAACTTAAAAACTAAACACAAACTATTATAATATGAAAGCATTTTATCTTTCTATCCTGATGGCGTTGGCCCTCTTGCCAGCCCATGCCCAGCGCAGGTACAATGCGATGAGGGAAACTAAAAAGGAGTTTTTCAAAACAGAGCAAGCCCGACTCATCGGCGACCAGATTCTCGACTACCAGAGAGTGACAGGCGGATGGCCAAAGAACATCGACATGGCAAAGCCCATGACTCATGAGGAGCGGCAGCAAGTACTCAATGACAAAAGCCGGCGTGACGACTCCACCACCGACAACGATGCCACCAATATGCAGATGACGTATCTGGCTCGGCTCTATCAGGCCACCAAGAGCAAGAAGTATCGTGAGGCTTTCTGCCAGGGTGTGGAATATCTGCTGAGCGGACAGTACGACAATGGCGGATGGCCACAGTTCTGGCCCGGGATGCGTGGCTATCAGGTTCATATCACCTTCAACGATGATGCCATGGTCAACACCATGGAAATGCTGCGCGACATCTATCTGCAGAAGGCTCCCTTCGATGGCAAGCTGACCGACAAGGCACTGCGCCAAAAAGCCATCAAGGCTTTCAACAAGGGTGTGGAGTGCATACTGAAGTGCCAGATAGTCAAGGACGGAAAGCCAACCATTTGGTGCCAGCAGCACGACCGCGTAACCTTCGAGCCTCGTCCGGCACGTGCCTTCGAGCTCTCGTCCTACAGTTCTAACGAGAGTGCACGCATCGTGGCTATGCTGATGGAGATTCCTAACCCAAGCGAAGAGATAAAACGCGCCATTCGTGGAGCCATGCAGTGGTTCGACACCTATAAACTGACGGGGCTGAAAGTAGTACGCAAGGGCAAGTTTGGTTCTCCTTTCAGAACAACCGAACTCGTTAAAGACCCCGATGCCACCACACCTCTGTGGGCAAGATACTACGACTTAGAGCACTGTGAGCCATTCGTGTGCGACCGCGACGGTGTGCCACGCCGGCATCTTTGGGAGATAGGTACAGAGCGTCGCAACGGTTATTCATGGTACAGCGACCGTACTGCTTTCATCTATCCTCTCTACGAAAAGTGGGCCGACAAGTATGATACTGCCAACAAGCTGAACCTCAGTCTCAACTCGCCCGGTGCCAACGAGCGTGGAATCATCAACATGAACCGCTTCTCGAAGCCAGAGCTGTCATGTTTCGATGCAATAGTCAATGCCGGCGAGCGCATACAGGATGCCATAGAGAAGGCTCCCGAGAACCCAGCAAAGCCTTTCAAGATACTCATCCGCAACGGAGTGTATCACGAGAAGGTCATTATCGACCGTCCCAATATCGTGCTCGTAGGCGAAGACCGCGACAGTGTCATCATCCAATATGCCGAGACCACAGCCTCACAAACCATTAAGGAATACAAGGGAAAGCCTGTACACATGGGGGTCATCGTACTGCAGGACAATGCCAACGACTGTATCATCAGCGGCATCACCGTATATAATAATTATGGTAGCACGGTGGAGAAGACCACCACACACCAGATGGCCATCTATGGCAAGGCAACGCGCACCATCGTCATCAACAGCAATATCTTTGCCGACGGCAACGATGCCCTCTCACTATGGTGTCAGAATGGAGGAATGTACTATCATGCCGACCTCTACCTGCGCTGTCCGGGTGTCGACTTTATGTGTCCTCGTGGCAGATGCTATGCCACACGTTGCAAGTTTGTCGGCAACAGCAGAGCCATCCTCTGGCACGACGGCAGAGGCGACATCAACAACAAGTTTGTCGTGACATGTTCTTCCTTCGATGCCCTCTCGCCCACCAAGTTGGGACGCTATCACCACGACCACCAGTTCTATCTGGCCCACTGCCGTATGTCGAAAAACATCCTCGACAGTAACATCAGCTATGCCTATAGCGACAAGGTGCTCGACCCTTGCCCCTGGGGATTGCGCGTATATTATTATGGTTGCGAACGCGAGGGAGGCGACAGCGGATGGCTGCGCGACAATCTCGACCAGGCTCCTGGCCTTACTGCCTTCCATGGCCTTACTGCCCTTTGGACCTTTGATGGCAAATGGGATCCCGAAGCACGCATCAGAGACCTGTGGTATGTTCTGAAATACCAAACAAAATAAGAACTTTTAGCAGTATTTAGCGTTAAATGCGTTAAATACTGCTAATTTTACATCCAATTTATCTACTTTATAAAAGATTATTGCTACTTTTGGCAGCAACAAACGAAGTTATCTACTGACGACTAACAAAAAAGGAAACAAACATTTCTTAATGTATAACTAAAAACAAACCATTTATGTATCAACAAATCAAGAAGGGAGCATTGGCTCTGTCTCTTAGCTTGTGTTGCGTCGGTGCATTTGCACAAAAGACCATCACAGGTAATGTGAAGGATGCTACAGGTGAACCATTAATTGGTGTAACTATCCAAGCCGGAAAGGGCGGAACAGTTACCGATATCGATGGTAACTTCAGTCTCCAAAACCTAAAGCCTGGTGACAAGATCACCATTTCCTATTTAGGATGTAAAACACAAACCATCACCGTGGGCAACCAGTCTGCGCTGAACATCGTCATGCAGTCTACCGACAAGAGCCTCGATGAGGTGGTAGTTATCGGTTATGGCACGATGAAGCGTCGCGACCTGACGGGTGCTGTAGCCTCAGTTACAGGTGACAAGTTGGCTCAAAACCCTGTATCCAACATCGCTGAGGCACTGCAAGGCCAGTTGCCAGGTGTATCAGTAACCTCTCAGGATGGCCGTCCTGGCGGTTCAATGAGTATCCGTGTACGTGGTGGTGGTTCCATCACCCAGAGTAACGACCCTCTCTTCATCGTCGACGGTGTGCAGGTATCACGTATTGATGATATCCCTGCCGACAACATCGAGAGCATTGACGTGCTCAAGGATGCCGCCTCAACAGCCATCTATGGTGCGCGTGGTGCCAATGGTGTCATCATGATCACCACCAAGAGCGCCAAGGAAGGCAAGGCACAGGTGAAGTACAACATGTACTACTCTGTAAAAGAGAAGCCTACTACCTACGACACTGAAAGCGCCTACGACTACGTACTGCGCAACTGGAGCTATGCCACCTCTTATGGTGACAAGTATGGCACCAACGTTGCCAAGTATTTTGGTTTGGGCAGCGAGAACGGCAACCACTTGGAGGAATACCGCAACATGGGTACCCACAACTATCAGGACGACCTGCTCAGCAGTTCTCACGCATGGAACCACGATCTGAGCGTCAGTGGCGGTACTGAGCATACCAAGTACTATGCTTCTGTCAACTATACCAATGACAAGGGTTCACTGAAAGACACAGGTTTCCGCCGTTGGAATGTAAACCTCAAGTTGGCACAGGACATCACCAAGAACCTGAAGTGGAACATCGATGCCCGCTATAGCGAGATGCGCTTCCAGGGCTGCCAGTTCCAGTATGCCACATCTTCTTATGCATACCGACCCATCGACACTCCTTTAGGCGTGGACGACCCATCATTATTGGGTATGGGCGATGCCAACGTGGACCCCAAATACAACCCTGTCAGCATCTATGACAGCTATACACAATACAACACCCACAACCGTCTGCGTGCCACCAACTCGCTTACCTGGACTCCTATCAAGGGACTGACAGGCAAGACCGAGCTTACCCTTGCCCGCAACTGGCGTGAGCAGCAGACCTGGGACGACGGCTACGAGAAGGGCTACAACCATGCCACCCTGGTAAAGAGCAATGGCTATAACGTGCGTTGGACCACCACTGCCAACTATGCCGTACAGGGATTGGGCGAAGACCACAGCCTCGACTTCCTCTTGGGTAACGAGGTTCTTGCCAGCAAGAGCAACTCCACTACTTTCAATGGCTATGGCTATCCTTTAGGATGGGACATGGACACAGCCTTCGGTCAGCTCAACATGAGCCACATGGAGTCTACTTCTCTGAAAGATACCAACAAGTCGGAGATCGGCACACCAAATCACACCCTTTCTTGGTTCGGACGTGTCAACTACTCTTACCAGAGCCGTTACCTCTTCACCGCTACTTTCCGTGCTGATGGTAGTTCTAAGTTCGCACCCAACAACCACTGGGGTTACTTCCCTGCTGCAGCTGCCGCATGGCGTATCTCTGACGAGCCTTGGATGAAGGGTACACAAGACTGGCTGAGCAACTTGAAGCTCCGTCTCTCTTTCGGTACTTCCGGTAACGATAATATCGACGCTTCGCTATGGAAGGCTACATGGATAAGCGAAACTACTGAGGTTGACGGCCAACTTGTCAACACCTTCCGTCCTGGCACCATGATGGCCAACCCCGACCTGAAGTGGGAAACTACCATCTCTCGCAACATCGGTCTCGACTTTGGTTTCTGGGACGGTCGTCTGCGCGGTACATTAGACTTCTACTGGAACACCACCAAGAACATCTTGATGATGGTTCCTATTGACACTTCTACTGGTTACACCTACCAGTTCCAGAACGTAGGTAAGACCTCCAACAAGGGTATAGAGCTTGCCTTGAGCTACGACATCGTCAACAAGAAGGACTGGGGCTTGACATTCGGTATGACCTACAACTTCAACCACAACAATGTAGACGAGCTCTTCGACAACGTATTGGCTGACACCCATACCAACTGGGGATCACAGATGCGTATGCCATACTACGACTACGTCATCCGCAAGGACAATCCTGTAGGTTTGGTTCAGGGTTACAAGTCATTGGGCTTCTACACTGTTGACGACTTCAACGTAAGCGCCGATGGTGTATGGACACTGAAGGATGGCATTCCAGACAATACAGTCTGCAACTATTCAGCAGGATGCGCCAAGGCTTACAAGCTTCCTGCTGGCCAGAAGGCATTCCCTGGCATGTACAAGTTTGCCGATGTAGATAATGACGGCACCGTGGCTTCTAACGACGTTACCATCATCGGTAAGACCAAGCCTGAGCATACCGGTGGTTTCAACATCTCTGGACGTTATAAGAACTTCGATCTCAACGCCAACTTTGCTTATCAGATTGGTGGCGACGTTTACAACGCCAATGCTCTCCACGACATGATGGGTAACAAGGATACTGGCTTCGGCTCTGCACGTGTTTCCGAACTGGCAGACTGCTGGAAGATGTATAATGTAGACAACAATGGTAACCTCTATGCCGTTACCAACCCTGACGAGCTCCGCACCCTGAATGCAGGTGCCAAGTATGCCTTGCCATACTGCGAGTACGGTCTGGTAACCAGCGAGTTCATTGAGGACGCTTCTTATCTGCGCCTCCAGAACCTCTCTGTAGGCTACACCTTCCCTAAGACATGGATGAAGCCACTCGGCATCAGCAACCTGCGCATCTATGCCACTGTTACCAATCTCTTCTGCATCAAGGGCTATAGCGGAATTGATCCTGACGTCAACACAGACTTCAACGCTGGTGGCAACGGATTCCCTACCCCTAACTACGACTACCAGGCTTATCCTAAGACACGCTCTTGGACATTCGGCCTCAACTTAGCATTCTAATCTATTAAAACAGAATATTGACATGAAAAATAGATATTTATATATAGCTTTATGTGCGGCAGGCCTCCTCTCTGGTGCCACCTCATGTAACGATTATCTGGAGACAAGTTCACCATCCACTGTTGATAAAGGATTTGTATTCTCCACCACCACCACAAAATGGGCAGCTTTGGAAGGTGCCAAAAAGTCTATGATGAATGCCTACACCCTGCAGGTGTTCGGTAGCGGACTTTATTATGCTGCTGATATTGCAGGCTCCGACATCATGCGCCATCCAGAGGCTCACAACAACCAGTTGGGACGCCATATTCCTGAAGGCCTTTACAGAAATGGTACCGAAGTAGGCAACTACAACCTCCTCTCTTATCAGAAAGAGGGAACAGATGGAGCATATGGTGCGCTGTTTGATGTCATCGGTAAGTGCAACGCCATAACCTCAGCCTTCGAGGCGGAAGAAGGATTCAACGAGATGATGGCACAGACAAAACCTACCGACGAGAGTCAAATTTATGGCGAGGCTGTAGCACTGCGTGCCACCTGCTACCGCGAACTCATCAAGTACTTTGGCGATGTGCCTTGCCCTGCTGAGTTTGGCAAGCCTGCTGGCGGTATCGCCTCACGCGACTCTATCTATGATGTCTGCATCGAGCAGCTCAAGAAGGTGGAACCGCTGATGTACGTACTGGGAGCTTGCCCTCACTACACCACCAATGCCAAGAATTACTATTCACGTACCTACGTCGACGGACTCATTGGCCGCATGGCTCTGGAGGCAGGAGGCTATCAGACTCGCCGTGGCGACATCAAGCGAGTAGACGGTCAGGGCAATCCTCTCACCTTCGAGACCATGGGAACAGCCAATGCCGGTGCAGAATATGGCCGCCGTTCAGACTGGCAGAACCTTTACAACACAGCCAAGACCTACTTCAAGAAAGCCATTGATAATTCAGGAACAGCCATATTCCACGATACCGACCCACGTGAGAAAGACAATAAGGGACGCGTATTCGGCAACCCTTACCAGTATTTCTTCCAGCAGATGCACGAGGCTGATGTTACTTATGCTGACGAAAGTATCTTCGAGGTTCCATACACCCAGGGCTCTGATGGTGGTGTGACCACACAGAGTGAGCGTTCTTATTGTTTGGGACGTGGTTCAAGCGGTGGCGGTAAGAACGCATATCCTTGCAAAGCTTATGGTCAGGGACGTGCCAACCCAGCCTTCTACTATGGCGAGTTCGACCCCAAGGACTTGCGTCGTGACGTATGCTTCACGGTTACAGGTAGTACAGGTAAGGGTACGGAGACCCTGATACCTCTCGTACCTAACTCTAAAGCTGCTGGCGGTGGTATCTGCTGCAACAAGTTTGATGAGAATCGCCAGACAAAGGTATGGACCAAAAACCAGCGCCGTTCAGGTATCAATAGTCCTTACATGCGCCTGTCTGAAATGTACTTAGGCTATGCAGAGGCTTGTGCCGCACTCGATGCCAACAGTGCCGAAGCCAAGACATACCTTACCAAGATACGCAACCGTGCTTTCCGCACACCTGCAGAGGCCAATGTGGATGGTTTTATCGCTAAGGAAGGCTCTCTGCTCAAGGCTGTCATCGATGAGCGCGGCTTCGAGTTTGCAGGAGAGGGCGACCGTCGTTTCACTTTGATTCGTACAGGTCTGTTGCCTGAAAAGATTCGTGAAATCAAGGAACTCACCCGCAGAATGTTGGATGGTCTGGAGTCTAATGGTTATTACACCTTCGAGAATGGCAACACCATCTCAAGCTATATCTATACCAAGAGCGTGGATGCCAAGACTGAGAAAGGTTACCGACTGACCGCACAGTGTCCAGAAGGAAAGGAAAACGACCCAGTACTCTATCCTTCATGGCGCGGCCAGAACGACAAATGGGAGGCTTACGGCTTGGATTACAAGACAGAGACTCCTTTGACCAACGTCGCCATCAAGGGCTTGTTCAACAAGCTTTCTGCAGAAGAGGAGACAGCTCTTGTAGCAGACGGTTACAAGAAGGTAAACTGGGGTAAGGACCTTGCAAACTATGATGACGAGTACTACAAGTATCTCTTCTGGGATTACGACTATGTAAAGGCTCCTATCTATCTCTGGCCTCTCACTCCTAACACCTTATCTTCTGGTGGCTTCGAGAATGGCTACGGCTTTAAGAACAAATAATACGAGCATTCAAGAAAGAATAAACTTAGAGTTTATAAAAAATCATCAGGCGGGAGGACGCAACAGGCGTCTTCCCGCTTTTCTTTTGTCTCTGTCAATTATAGTTACGTATCGTTATCTCCTAAAGAAGCACATCGTCAGCTAAGACATCTGCTATCCACGTGTTGCTTTTAAAAAAATAGAAATACGCAAAAACCCTTCACCCTTCATTTTTCCCTCGGAATCTCCTGTGTTTATCAGTGTTTCAAGGGGGAAATGACAAGGTGAAGGGTGAAGGCTTTTTGCGTAATCCATTAAAAAATACTGATTACCAACTGAAGTTTCGCAAGTTTTTGCCCCACACGCCATGAAGGGGCAGAAGCTCTTAGCCCGTACTTAAAGCACTTTGTGAAAGTTCAATTACATATTCACAACTTTCTTGACGGATACATGACCTTGAGCGTCAGTAGCCTTAACGATGGTGATGCCATGACAGGGAGCAGACAGACGCTTGCCAGAGAGGTCGAAGTACTCGGCCTTGGCTGTCTGAGCAGCGGCATAATCAAACATCTCGATGCCTGTAGTAGAGGCACCAGACATTTCCTTTCCTTCTGCATCATAGGTCTTGGCAGTGCTGTAGTTCTTGATGGCATAATCGAACTCGGCTATATCTGCTGTAGGAAGTACATCGGTATAAGCCTTCCATATTTCTACCTTGCCTGCACCAGAATACTTCTCGCAGATGGCAGGAACATCCACTGTCTTGTCGAGATAACACTGGGTGTAAGAGGATGTGGTTTGAGTAGGGACCCAATCTGTCTTGGTTACAGGAAGAGACTTGCTAATCTTAGCGCCATCAACATTGGTGTAACCCTCCATCAAGTTGTTACAACCCTTATAGATGCAGTCATAACCTTCAGCTTTAGAGATATTCAAGCTACCGCCTCTGTCTGAACGGATAGGCGACTTCGTATCTTCGAAATAGCAACCTTCTTCGTATGCCACAGCTCCTGTACGAATATCCCAACCATCCTCACAACCACGCATATAGTTATTATAATAATGTACATGACCACCACGTTGGAGAGGAAGACGAGAACCTTGAATATTATCAAAGAAATTGTGGTGAAAAGAGATGGTACGACAGTTTTCGTAGACATCTGAATCACCCTTACCCCACAAGCAGCTCTTGTCATGGTCGTGGAAATAATTATAACTGAAGGTCATCCACTGCACATTGTTCTTACAGTCGAGCAAACCATCGTAGCGGTCTTTGTTGGCAGCATCACCATTGAAGAATTCACAATGGTCAACCCAGATATGTCCACCCCAGTTGGTCTTGGCACTTACCTTATCAGCCTGAATTCCGATGCAGTCAGGGTCGCCCACTTCTACCTGTGCACCATTACGCCAAGCCACAATCTTATTCTCACCTGTTCTGAGCACAGGTACACCCTTCATGGTGAAACGGCAGTTACGGATAATAATGTTATCAACCGACTGCATCACGAAAGTGATATGAGAAAAGAGAGGAGCCTTACCTGTTGCAGGGTTTACCACACCAATCAATGTCTTGTTGGGGGCTACCATAATACGCTCACCATATGTTGTTTCCACACCGCTTTTTCCACTTTGGTCATCAAGCAATTTACCTGTATTGATATCTTCAACGTAACATTTGATGCCTGTAGTAATGTCATGATCTACGATAATGACGTAGGGGTCTGTTGCCTGGAGATAAGCCTGCAACTGCGAGAAGTTATCAGCCTTCACCACCTTGCCACCTTCGCCACCGGTAGTACCACCAGCACGATACCAATTAGAGCCAGCCACACCTTCGTAGGCAGCAAAGCCATCAATAGAGAAATCACGACCATCTTGTGTCTGCGCATTTGCCATCATAGAGAAGCCACAGAGCAAAGCAGAAGCCAAGAGAGTTTTACGACAAACAGCCTTAAGCTGTGCAGAAACGGTAGAGTTAATTTGTTTCATTGTAGGATTAGTTTTTGTTTAATTTTTGTTTTGAGAAAAAAGGGCTGTCCTCATCAAAAGAGACAGCCCTTAGTTTGTTTCATTTTATATATCTTTCCTCATTGAGGAAAACATGTTTATTATTCTGTTACAGGTACAAGTTTGATGAGATACAAAGACTGTGAACCTGAATTAGCCTTGGCTATTGTATGATCACCAGCCTCAAGAGTTACAGTGACAATACCCTTGGTTGTATCACCTGTAACATCAGTACCATCAATCTTTAATTTTGCCTTTGCATCACCAGTATAACAAGTCATCTGCATTTTTGCTGTTGTCTTGAAAGATACTGTACCTGCAGAAGACTCAATTTTGAGGTAATCATTGTAAGTATTCCCATCTACTGTTACCCCAGTCTTACTATTTTTAAAGCTTCCCGCTACAGTAAAACTACTATTAGAAGCCTTACCACCAGCAAAAGAACAAATTACTGTACCCTCAATAGGAGTTACTGTACTGCCACCTTCTGAACCACCAGTAGAGCCGCCAGTGCTACCACCTTCGCCAGAACCACCAGTCTCGCCACCTTCTGTAGAACCACCAATGCTGCCACCTTCAGTAGAACCACCTTCGCCAGTTGCATTGCTCTCACCGAACACCTTAACAACACCAGAAGTATAAGCGTCAAGAATGCTTGCCAAAGCAGGCCATGGCTGCTGGTGACCATTTGTTACGACTGTCTCATCAGGAATAACGAAATCAATATCACCATGATTCAAACGACCTGCGCCATAGAAGCCTTCTACAATAGCAGGAACATCTTCTGCCTTATCTGCAGCGTATGCATACATGAGGCTTGGGTTCGTATCGAAGTTGTCGTAAGAAGTACCACCAACCAAAGTCTTTACGCTTGCAGGAACCTGCTCACTTGGGGCAGAAACCTCGTATGCATCAAAGCTTGTATTATTGTCTGCGTATGTGATATAGCTGAAGTTATCAGGCTTGTTGGCAAATACATTGCCGTACGCTTTAATCAAGCCACCTTTCTCACCAGAGAAAGTACCATCACCCATAGCATCAGTACCCTGCAGAGAACTCATGATAGGACGCTTGGTTGCATCAAAGTAGTTAGACTCCATGAACACACTTGAGCCACTGGTTGCACCAACACCATAAACATCACAATGCTGATAGTAGTTGTTGTACATGTGAACACTCATGGTACGAACGCGAGCCATACGAGAGTCTGAATGGTCGAACCAGTTGTGATGATAAGTAATCCAGTTTTCACCAGTCTCACTCTTCATACCACACATAGAAGCCTTACCATTATCCCAGAAGCGGTTGTAAGCTACAGTAACATACTTAGAATCGCCCTTGATGTCTACAGTACCGTCACCCTTAGCCTGGTCGGCAGCACCACCCTTCTTGCCATAGAAGAGATCCATGTTGTGAATCCATACATGAGAGTTATCAGTATCAAGAGACATAGCATCATCCAGGCAACGCATAATAGCAAAGTTACGGAACTCTACACTCTCAGCCTCTCTAAGCAAGAAGCCGAAGCCATATACGGTAGCATCATCACCGACACCTTCGAATGTCATATTCATAGTAGCTCCCTTAATCTGCAAACCTTCTGCAGAACTTGAAATGTGATCCAAATCAGAAAGGCTAACCTTACCGATGATACGGAATGCGATAGGAGTTTTATCCTTACCTTTAGAATAAGCATCAATAATAGACTGAAGACCAGTAATAGTCTCTGACTTACCTGTATTGACGGTTGTAGAAACTGTCTTAGCGGTCTTGGCTGTAATATACAGAACCTTAGCACCAGCCTTCAAAGTACCATCATTATTATAAGCACCTACGCCATCATACTTGAAATGAGCAAAGCCCTCACGGTTGTAGCTCTTTACTACCAAGTTAGAAGCTGTATTAGCACCAGCAATCTCTGTACCTTCAGCATTGACAGGGACAACCTTTACAGAATAAGTACCAGCCTTCAAACCGAGAACATCAGCACGATAGTAAGAAGCATACTGACGAATCAGCTGAGCATCAATCTTCTTGTTATCTACATATACATTATAAGAAGAAGCCCCCTCGAAAGGAGCCCACTTCAAGTAGGCAGATTCCTGCCAGCCCTTAGCCTCAGTAATCTGAATCACACCTGTAGGATTATCTATATCACCGCTCTCTCCCTGGTCAGCCTTCTTAGCAAAGCTGATGGCTTGAACAGAAGCATTGTACTCATCATTTTCTGCACCAGACTTAGGAGCAATGATTGCCTTATCACCTTCGAACTTCACACTTGTCAAGTCTGCAGTATTATAATACTTCACATCACCCGACTTGGTGGTAACATACATCTGGTTCACCTTGCTGTTACGAGCAACGGCATTGGTAATTTTGTCGGTAGAACCAGGAGTAACGGTAGATCCGCCACCTACAGTCTCAACCTTGATGCTATAGATGTTCATACCACCACCATTTGTTTTCAACACGACATCACCATCAGCAGTTACAGTTCCAACATTGGTAACCTGATCTTTTGTAGGAGTACCAAAAGAACCAGAAACCGAAGTCAAGTTAGCAGCATCTAAACAACGAGCAGTAGAAGTACTACCAGTCTTGCAGCTAACTGTTACTTTCTGACCAGCCTTCAGACTTGGAATAATCAAAGAAACTCCATTTCCGTTCAATTCCAAGCGAGAAGAGCCATAGTTCAAGCGGACTTTTGCTTTTCCTTCGGATTTATCAGCAGGAGCACCAGCAGTAAACTTCAAACCCTTAGTATAAGCCAATTCTGAGCCATTTGCAACAAGAGCTTCATTCTCCAAAGCTAAGGTATAGCCGTAGCGATTAGTTCCCAATACCCAATTAGCATCAGCTGCACATAAAGCCTTATCAGCCTCGCTCATGGCACCAAATGTCCATGTCTGTGCCATGGCAGCACTCAAGCTCATCAAGAGGAGTGCCAAAGTAAATACCATTTTCTTCATTTTACGTTCCTCCTTTTTTACTTGATGATTACTTTCTTACCATTCACGATGTAGATACCCTTGCTCAGGTTCTGGGTAGAAGTACCCACAAGCTGGCCATTGAGGTTAAACACTTTGCCTGCAAGAACCTTGTTGCTTGTCTCAATGTTGCTGATACCTGTAGTGATATAAGCAAAAGAAAGTTTCACAAGCGACATGTCTTGAGTCTCAGTAGTCTCATCGTCGTAAGTAAGAGTTACATTGTCACCATTGAAGGTGATTTCTTTGACGGTCTTGCTAACCTGCGAGCCGTCGATTGTTACGGTTTGCTTGTTGTCTGCCATCACAGCAGTAGACAAAAGCACTCCTAACAAAAAAAAGTACATTTTTTTCATTGTTTTTAGCGTTTTAGTAGATTTGTTGTTGTGAGTTTCTGCTGCAAAATTAAAACAAAATAATAAAGGACGGATACGTTTTCGTCAAAAAAGCTACGCAAACGTTTTCATAAGTGGCGTTCTGACAATTTATCATTCACCAAGGCAAAAGACTATCAAAATGGCACAAAAAGGAACAAAATCAACCCAAAGAAACTGTCGCTTATACTGGAAAAATCTTGCTCTTATACTATATAAATGTTTTGTTTAGCCTACAATAATCTCCGTTCCGTGATACGGAACCGCCATTCCGTGATACGGAACGGCCGTTCCAAAGTTCGGAACAGGGTAAACGCATCAAACTTTTCACCTTTTAACATATAGATATTAATGTTGTATCTTATTGAATATTAACTATTTATATTTGCTTATACCAAAAATATTTTGTATC
>ERZ506428.232-NODE-232-length-20144-cov-9.05237_pt1 | contig 20144 bp, 18 predicted proteins | sample MGYA00513665_ERZ506428 | MGnify/ENA metagenome assembly ERZ506428 | reverse complement strand
CTGTGAAAAGGAAAAAAATAAAAAAGGGTGCGTCACAGACTTATGACACACCCTCTTTTATTGCAAAAATACTAATTTATGTTGGATTACGTATAAGATTTTATGTTTTTCTACTTATAATTTAAAAATATGCTGTTTTTTTAGGAAATAGGGCTTAAAAAAGGCTTTCGAAAAACCTCCTTAGCATTAAGAGAGTTTTTTTGAAAGCCTAAAAGTAGTTTCTTGACATTGAAAAAACTAAAAGTAGTTTCTTGAACCTTCGAAAAACTACAAGTACTTCCTTGAACCTTAAGTTTTTTCAAAAATCAACCCGTCCTTCTTTACCATTAAAGAAGGCTCCACCTCTCATCTCGGTCTTCTCCCCTCAGGGAAGAAGAGGAAACCGCTCCTCTCAATAGTCTTTACGACCCCTTCGGTTCCCCTTGTAGGGGACAGAAACGTCGCTCTGAACCATTTCATTCTATGGTTGGCGGACCATCAGAGGTCTACGCCAGCAGCGGAGCTGCGGATTTTTGTGCGGGGATGAACCCGCCTTGCGGAAGAGCTGCTTATGGGAACGCAGGGAGAAGAATAGATGCTTGAAGGTGGAGCCGTAGGGATTTAATCATTTTCAAAGAAAGCTCTTTCATTTCACCAAACATTTACAAACTTTGGCTCTTCTCCTATACGAGCTAAATAATCCTGACGGAGCATCTGCTCAAACTCTGCCATACGCTTTCTTTTTCTTTCCTTTGATGCCATGAATCTTTTCATTGCAGCATCACGCTTCTCCTAAAATTCTTTATTCAATCAATGAGTTAGACATACCAGTATTGTCCTCTATGTATTCACCGAAGAGTAAATTACATGGGATTAGGGACATGAAGTCTTGCTCCCCCTCCATCAGTCGGATGAGTAATGGTGATATACGCACCTTACTATAACATTTTACTCAGATAACTCATGTTAGTGAGCTACCAACCAAAAATGTCACTATGTGTACCTGTATCGGTTAAAATCAGAATCAATTCTTTATCATTTTGTTTCCAAACTAAAAGCCAATCGGAAGTAAATCGGAAGTAATATGACATTCCATACATCCTTTATAGTTTGACTTTAAAGGATGTGGTTTATATTCTGGTGGTAAAGTTCCTGTTTCTGACAAAATAGAAATGACTTTACGAAATTTATCCACAGAGCAACCTCGTTTCATGCATTTTTTAAATGACTTTTTAAACAAAGTTGAATACATAACAGTATATTTCATCATTCCGCAAGACTCTTCATTAATTCATCCAAATCATTAGTCGCAAAGAGTTTTTCATTCTTTGCTGCTTCTAATGCCTTGTCTAATCTACAAGTCTTAGGGGCTTTTTGCTTTGTGGCAACCCACCCGAATTTCTTAATCAATGATTTGAAAAGAGAAATATCGGTTGTAGGGACATCTAATGTATATGTAGCTGTATCCATAATTGTATCTCCTTTTTTGACTGCAAATATAAGGGTTTTCTGTGAAACAACCAAATTTGGGGAGGAGTTTTTGCTTCATGCCCAAGCTGTAACAGTAGCCAGCTGCCATCTATGAGCTAGTAAGTCTATCAATTTGTCCTTTGCCGTTTTCTTGATCCTGCGAAACACACATTGAGACATAGTCAATCCTGCGTCATATTCGCTTTTGATTTTATTGCAAAAATACTAATTTATGTTGGATTACGTATCAGATTTTGATATTTTTTGCTGACGATCAAAAAATATGCTTTATTTTTTAGGAAATAGGGCTTGAAAAAGGCTTTCGAAAAACCTCCTTGGCATTAAGAGTCTTTTCGAAAACCCACCAGTTCTCCCTTGAACCTTAAGTTTTTTCTAAAATCAACCCGTCCTTCTTTACCATTAAAGAAGGCTCCACCTCTCATCTCGGTCTTCTCCCCTCAGGGGAAAAGAGGAAACCGCTCCTCCTCGTCGCTCTGAACCATTTCATTCTATGGTTGGCGGACCATCAGAGGTCTACGCCAGCAGCGGAGCTGCGGTTTTTTGTGCGGGATAAACCGCAGGGACATGGGGGGGGTGCTGCTGATGCGACTGCAGGGACATGGGGATTGCTGCTGATGGGAACGCAGGGACACGATGAAGGATGCTCGATGCTGATTGCTCGCAACTTGCTGGGATTGCTGCTGATGGGAACGCAGGGACACAATGCTGGATGCGGTGATGATAATACTTTTTATTCGACTTTGGACAGGATCGACTCAGGAGAGGTTCCCATCAGGGTTATGGCAGAAATCTTATGACCTTCATTGGCATTTAATGAATGACATCAGCGCTTACGTCCTTTACCAAATAACTCAGAATGCGAACCTAAACGAACTAATACTATTACGTTATTGTTCTTATCAAACCAAATCAAAAGTGTATCATTCTCTATATGGCATTCCATATAGTTCTTCCAGTTACCTTTCAAAGGATGAGGATTATATTCTTCCGGTATCTGATTGCCATCTGCCAAAAGCTTAACTATCTCCAAAACGTTTCTACAAATTCTTTATCATTCTTAAAACGCTTATAATCTTTCTTGAACTGCGAGGTCTTTCGAATTTATTTCATAAACTCTATTCCTCCATTGATGCCATGAAACTTTCTAAGCTATCTACTCGAACTACTCCTGCATCATGACCACTCTCTGCCTCTTTCATTGCTGCCAAAGTTTCTGCGTTTGGAACATCTTCCAAAGCAGCACTCCTTGAAACAGGGGAGTCAGAAACTATTTTAACGCCTCTCATAAGAGAGAGGACATTCTTTAATTGCTCCAACAAAGATGGGCTATCTACCTGTAATGTTAACCGTGCCATAACTTCATATTTAATTCGTAGCAAAGATAAGGGTTTTCTGTGAAACTACCAAATTTTTGAAGAGTTTTTGCTTCATATTAATCTGTCTATAACTTCTGAACTTGCGAAAGTCCAATTCCATTATTAAATTCGGTGTTTTTCTACCATTTTTCTGACATTAGACCTATTTATCATATTCCTCTAAAATGTTCTTCCACATAGTCAATGACTTCATCTAATTGCGTCAAAGCCAAGTCTGACCAAACTACTTCCACCCTCTTTTTGCTTTAATATAAGACTCAACTTGCGAATTTAGAATGCAGCGACCTGCTCTATTTTCCTTCAGAGCATGTTCTGCAGCCGCAATCATCACCTCACGTGGTATCCCATGAATCGAATTAGTCGACTCACTCATATCAACATCGCCTAAAGAGGACTCAATTTTAGCTATCAAGGAATATTTATCCTCAATGCTTAATTTCTTGATTTCATCCCAATAAGGAATGGTCCTATCTTGAGATACATTATTTGTCGACATAATACATTCTCCTTTATTCTAATCCTTGCCCGCAAATTTACAACTTACTTTCGTAACCACCAAGAAAAACCTTAAATATTTGACACTAATTGACTTAAGCCACATGCGAAAGTTCTGTATCTTATTGGTACTTTTTTACTTCTCGACGACCTCGAAGTCCTCTTTATGGACGCCACGGATGGCAACAGCATAACCTCCAAAGTCGAAGACGAGTTGGCGGTCGCGGTCGATGCGAACGATATAGCCTTCGCATCCTGCAAAAATGCCGGTGAGTACACGCAGCTTTACATGGTCTTTGGCAAACTTCTCGAATGGGTCTCTCAGAAACGTTACTCTTTCTGGATTATCCTTCAATACTGTCATGAATGGTTGCATAACCTTGTCCTTGATGGAGGCAGGAACTCCCTTGCATCGGTCTTTCACCAAGTGGTATTGCGGATAATAATTCTTTAGGAATGCTTGGAGGACTTTTGTTTTGCCCTGCAAGAATACGAGTCCACTGATGGATGGCTGTAATTCTTTCTTTACTCCACCTTTCTCGTTCTTTTGTCTGTACCTCAAAGTGCGGTGAATGAAACAAGGTACGGCAGAATTAGGATTTTTCTCATTATAGTCTTTCATCTCATTCTCAAAAGCCTGGGCTGTCTTGTTGTGAATGAACAGGTAACCCCAGGGCGTTCCTTCTATACCTGGATCCGATTTGTCATCAGCCCCAGTAACGTGAATGCCCTTTGGTAAGCGTTTGCTTACGTCGGCTGTAGAAGGTGAATTCAAGCAATCCTGCGTCATATTCGCTTTTGATTTTATTGCAAAAATACTAAATTATGTTGGATTACGTATCAGATTTTGATATTTTTTGCTGACGATCAAAAAATATGCTTTATTTTTTAGAAAATAGGGCTTGAAATGGGGCTTTCGAAAAACCTCTCTTAATGCTAAGGAGGTTTTTCGAAAACCCACCAGTACTTCCTTAACATTCGAAAACCCACCAGTGCTTCCTTAACCTTAAGGGAGGGTCCACCGCTTTCCCCAAGCCCCTTTCCCCTCAGGGTACAGGGGATGTACAAACCGCCCTTTCAATAGTCTTTACGACCCCTTCGGTTCCCCTTGCAGGGGACAGAAACGGTACTCAAACCGCTACGCTATATGGTTGGCGGACCATCAGAGGTCTACGCCAGCAGCAGAGCTGCGTTTTTTTGTGCGGGGATAAACCCGCCTTGCGGAAGAGCTTGAGTTAAAAATGATTCAAATCGCTGGTATAGGAGGAGATAAGAGGGAATTTTATCGACCTGTACGGTTTGTAATACGCAGCACGCCCTGAAGGGGCAGAAACTCTTAGCCCAGGGCAACGCCCTGGGTTTGTGGGCGTTAGCCTGGCGCCCTGTAAGGGCAAAAGCTTTAAAAAACACCTAATAAAAAATGAAAATTCTTTGCGATATGTAAAGCTTTTGCCCTTACAGGGCGCCTTGCAGATTGGCATTATACCCAGGGCGATGCCCTGGGCTAAGAGCTTCTGCCCCTTCAGGGCGTGTGGGACAAAACTTGCGAAACTTCAGTTCTCCTAACTTCTTTAACTCCCCATAAAGATAACTTTTTCAAAATCTGCATAAAACGTTTGGAAAATAATAAAAAAAGAGTTACTTTTGCAACAAAAACAAAAGACTTTGATCAATGAAGAAAATTACCGCATTCATTCTCTTGCTATTATCATTAGTAAGTTGCAACGAGAAAACAGCCCAAGACTTATTTGACGAATCAAAAACGGGTGTTGTCCTGATTTTGAACGAGTACTATTATGTCATGAAATTACCTAATGGCAACAGCATATACTTCACCGGGATCGACCAGGAGGGCAATCTCGAAAACCTGGCTTTCGAATATGCTGACATCAAAAACAAACGACAAATCTTAACGGGAACCGGCTTCTTCATAGACAAGCAAGGAACTATCATGACAAACCGCCATGTAGCCCAACCCTCTATCGACAAAACGGCAGTAAAAGAAAGTTACAACAACATGGTGGCTTCCATCAAAGCATACTACGCCGCACAGATGAGTGCCTTGTCGCAGGAATACCAAAACTTAGAGAGTCAAAAGAGTGATTGCTATTCATACGATTTCTATGGTAATGCATACGAGAATACGGAAAGACTGCAGGAAATAGCCTCACAACAAAGCGAACTGGAAGAGCAGTTCAACACACTGAACAGCGTAAGGGAATCCATGGACGACCACGTTTCATTGGATGAACTAAGCATTACGGCGGTTTGCGAAATCGGAATCGCCTACGACAACACCTTTGTCAATTCCGACAGAGACTTCTTGGACAAAAACCCTTGTGTGGTGATAAAAGTTTCTGACAAAGAAAATACTGACTTAGCCACCATCCAACTAAAGAACAAGAAGACTCCTGACGAGGCTCACGTGTTCAGAACTGACGGAACGATAGACGAAAACGTCATCGATAAGGTGAAAAATATGTTCTCCTCTCACAATGACAAGATTCTTCATATAGACCAACAACTTTATATGATTGGCTACAATGCCGGTCCTACCCTGGCTACTACCAAACAAGGCATCCAAGTTCAAATGACAAGCGGAAAGGTAACCCAGTTGCCAGACGGAGACAGGGTGTTATACAGCATCCCTACCATGCAAGGCTCAAGCGGCAGTCCCGTCATTGACAGCAAGGGACGATTAGTTGCCGTCAACTTTGCGAAGCTGAGGGGTAGTGACAACTTCAACTTCGGCATCCCCATGAACAAAATCGCTGCTTTTCTGAAATAACAAAGGGGAGATTTTGTAGTTTTTGGGGAAGTTAAAGGAGTTAAAGGAGTTAAGACAAATGCTTCTGTGGACATAAAATTAAACATTTCGGGGAAAAGGAGGATTTCGCATAAAAACATTTCGGGGAAAATAAATATTTATTGCTTATTATCAGATATTTTCCGTGTCTTTGCAGCAAAATACAGAACTTTCGCATGTGGGGAAGTTCAGTCAGAATATATAATCATTGTACTGAGCGCCTTGACTGTATGTTTAGTATGGTCGAGGTGCTATTTTTGTATAATATAAGGTGTAAACCTGTTTTTTCTTCAATCTCCTGATTCTTCTCCTTTTTTTGTGTTTTTTTATGTTAAATCTATCTGTTATATGGTGACAGAATTAAATCTTTTTCTTATATTTGTCAACAAATTAAATAGCAGATAATTATGACTAATGACTCATTTTCTATAAGATTGCGTGAAGCGCGACAGATGATGGGGCTCAGCATGGATAAACTCGTAGAGCGAACCAGCGGAGCCATCACCAAGCAGAGCATCTCCCGATATGAGAAAGGCATCATGCGCCCTAAGCGTGATGCCTTGCAAGCCATAGCCAAAGCCCTCAATATCAGCGAGGAATATTTCGAAGGAACCAATCTCAAGATAGATATGCCTATGCTCCGCACCACCTCCAATGGCAAGTTGTCCGAAGACGAGTTGCAAGCCCTTGAAGCAAAACTCTCGTTTTGGGCAGAGCAGTATCTTGCCAAGGAGAAAGAAGCAGGCTTTCCTACCCGGTTCAAGAATCCGGTAAAAGGCACCAAGGTATCAACCCTTGAAGATGCCATCCATGCTGCCGACCTTCTTCGTGAAAAATGGCATTGTGGTGATGGACCTATCGCCAGCATCCTGAGACTCTTGGAAAGAAAAGGCATCATGATACTTGCAGCTAATCTTCCCGAGTATGTTTTCGGAATGAGCACTTGGGCAGATAAGAAGCATCCGCTGATTGTTCTCGATATGCGTCCGGAGAAAACAACAATAGAACGTCTTCGCTTCACGGCAGCGCATGAGTTAGCTCATCTGCTTCTTGCCTTTCCTGCAAGTGCAGAGTTAGACGTAGAGAAGCGCTGTAATAAGTTTGCTGGCTTTTTCCTCTTTACCAAGCAGGCTTTAATCGAGGAAATGGGAAGTGAAAAGCGAGATGTGCTTACGCTTGAAGAAATGATAGATCTCAGGGAAGTTTATGGTATTTCAATAGCTGCTCAAGTGCATGCAGCCTGGGATATCCGTATGATTTCCCGTGAACACTACGACTGGTGGTTTGATGAGAAAATCAAGAAGAACAGGCTGGAAGTTGGTTGGGGGGAGTATATATTTCCTGAGACTATCGGAAGAGAGAGGAGGATGGATGTTAGAACAAGAAAATGACAAAAATAAAAATGAAAATGGCAGAATTAATATCACATATATATCAAGATTATGTAGGGCATTGGATTATACAATCTAATGAGGAACATTCTGTTGGTGTAGCTAGGCTCGCTTCTTGTTTCGCTGGTGAATTTGGCATGAATGAATGGGGAAAAGTTTTAGGTCAGCTTCATGACAAGGGTAAGGAATCACATGCTTTTCAGCAGCATATTAAAAAAGAGAGTGGATATGAGCCTGATATTAAAGTTTGTGGTAATTATAACCATGCATTTATTGGTGGAGTTTTGGCACGAAAACTTTATGGTAAATCTGCTGATATTTTCTTCGTTAATCAAATTGTGTCTCATCATACAGGCTTACATGATTATGATGAGATAGAAGGAATTCTTAATCAGGATATTCCAGCAGAAGTTAATGTCAATTTAGAAAAGGAAAAATTAAATGTACCTGCTTTCAAGATTCAAACTAATGATTTTCATCATTTAGCTCGTATGATGTTTTCATGTTTGGTGGATGCTGACTTTCTTGATACAGAAGCTTTTATGGATAAAGAATCTTCTGTGTTAAGACGGAATAAAGCTACGTTACATGATTTGCTGCCTTTACTCGAAAATAAACTGAAGGATTTGAGAGCTAAAGCAGATAATTCTAATGTAAATGCTATAAGAAATCAAGTCCAGCTGCAATGTATTAAAATGGCGGATACTGAAATAGGTTTTTATAGTTTGACGGTACCAACTGGTGGAGGAAAAACTTTGTCTTCTTTGGTATGGGCAATGAAGCATGCTATCAGAAATGGCCTGAAAAGAATTATTATAGTCATTCCATATACAAGTATCATTGTTCAGACAGCATCAGTTCTACGGAGCATCTTTGGAGAAGATAATGTTTTGGAGCATCATAGCAATGTGGATCCTGAGCAAATCAAAGATGAAAGACTTCAGGAAAAAATGAAGTTGGCGACAGAAAATTGGGACTATCCGATAATTGTAACAACTAATGTGCAATTATTTGAATCTATGTTTAGCAATAAACCATCTGTTTGTAGGAAGCTCCACAATATAGTCAATAGTGTCGTTATCTTAGATGAGGTACAGACGCTTCCAATGGACTATCTTCAGCCTGTTGTGGATTCATTGAAAACGTATCATAAACTATTCAATGTTTCTTTCTTGTTCACTACGGCAAGTCAGCCCGTGTTAAGTGGACTTATAGAAGGATGTAATCCGAAGGCAGCCTTCAAAGGGATTGACCATATTACAGAAATCATCCCTCCTGAGTTTAATTTGCATGACAAGTTGAGAAGGGTAAAATTAAGTATCAATAACGAAGGGAGAACGTATGATGAGGTTGCTGAGATGTTGAGCAAGCATAAAAGAGTGCTTTGTATTGTGAATACACGTCGTGATGCTAGAGAACTCTATACACGTTTGCCGCAAGAAGGGATTACATTACATCTTTCAAAAATGATGTGTCCGGCACATATTAGCGAGACGTTAGAAAAACTCAAAAAAGCTCTAAAGGACGATACGAATGAAGTTATCCGTGTAGTCTCCACGCAATTGATAGAAGCCGGAGTTGATTTGGATTTTCCAGTTGTATATAGGCAAGAAGCAGGGCTTGACTCTGTATTGCAAGCTGCCGGCCGATGTAATCGAGAAGGAAAGAATGGCTTGAGTACTACTTATGTCTTTTCTTTGGCTAAAGAGCATGATCTTCCTATTGGAGATATGCAGGCTGCAAATAATGCAAGGTTAAGTCTTAGTGCAGATATGGATTGGTTTGCTCCAAAAACAATGACATCATATTTCAAGCAATTATATTGCAGAAAGGAATGTTTCGATGTAAAGGATATGAAGCATTATCTTTATAATCCTAAGGAAATATGTTTTGCTACTGCTGCAAAAGAGTTTCAGATGATTGAAGATAATGGAATCAATGTTGTTGTCTGTTGGAGAAATAGTTTCGAGCTTATGCAACAATTATTGGAAAAGGGACCTTCATATATACTGATAAAGAAGCTGTCGAAGTATATGGTAAATATCAATAAGACAGATTTTAAGTCTTTGTTAGATATGGGTGTCGTTAGTGAGAAAAAAGAGGGACTCTTTGTTGTCGATTATAAACAGCAGTATGATGAACATATCGGCTTGCGCATCGATAATAATTGGGCGAATAAATCGATTATTATTTAAATGGAAATGATATGGTAAAGAAAAATTCGATAAAGCTATTTGGAGATGATAAGATCCGTGCCATTTGGGATGATGAACAGGAAAAATGGTACTTTTCTATTGTTGACGTTATTGCAGTTTTGACTGAAAGTCCTAATCCTCAAACCTATTGGAGAGTCCTAAAGAAACGACTTAAAGATGAGGGAAATGAAACCGTTACAAACTGTAACGCTTTGAAAATGCGTGCAGCTGATGGTAAAATGCGATTAACGGATGTTGCTGATACAGAGCAACTCTTGCGTATTATTCAGTCTGTACCATCTCCAAAGGCTGAACCTTTTAAAATGTGGCTTGCTAAAGTTGGAGCAGACAGACTGGATCAAATGCAAGATCCAGAATTAAGTATACAACAGGCCATGATAGACTACAAACGATTGGGATATTCGGACAATTGGATTAACCAACGTTTGAAAAGTATTGAGATACGTAAGGATTTAACAGACCAGTGGAAACTTCATAATGTAGAGGAAGGGGTACAGTATGCATCTTTAACAGATATAATCTATCAGGCTTGGGCTGGTAGGACAACAAAAGAATACAAACAGTATAAAGGTTTGAAAAAGGAAAATCTGCGTGACAACATGACCAACGAGGAACTTATTCTTAATATGCTTGCAGAACTCTCAACAACGAGCATTACTAAGGCAAAGAATCCTCAAACTTTAGATGAAAATAAGCAATGTGCTAAAGAAGGTGGTAATGTGGCGCGTGTTGCAAGAGAGGAACTCGAATCCAAAACAGGACGTCAAGTAGTTTCTCCACTTTCTGCAAAAAGATTCTTTGAGGCTCAGCAGCCAAAGAAAAGTTTGGAAGATAATAATAACGATAAGGAAGAAGAAAAATAGTAATATGATGGAATATACTGATAAAGAATATTGTTTGGAGGTGTGGGGCGATATGGCTTGCTTCACAAGACCCGAGCTGAAAGTTGAACGTGTAAGCTATGATGTGATTACTCCATCAGCTGCACGAGCTATATTCGAGGCTATATTTTGGAAGCCTGCCATTCATTGGCAGATAACCAAGATAGAGGTGTTGAAACCTATCAAATGGACTTCTGTAAGAAGAAATGAGGTGGGGGCGGTAGCTGGTAAATCTGTCATCTTTATAGAGGAAAAACGTCAGCAGAAAAATACTTTGCTTTTAAAAGATGTTGGTTATCGAATTTGGGCAAAGATGGAGTTCCGTTCTGTATCGAAGCGAAAGGCAGAAGGAGATTTGTTTTCTCATGAGCCGGGTAAAGATGAGAATCCGATGAAGTATTATCAGATGTTTGAGCGTAGAGCAAGCAAGGGACAATGCTTCAATCAGCCTTATCTTGGTACTCGTGAATTCTCTGCCTCTTTCCGCCTCGTTAATCCTGATGATGAGGCATTGACTCCACCAATATCTGAAGAGCAAGGTGGTACTAAAGACTTAGGAATCATGCTCTATGATATGGACTTTGCTGATAAGAAGAACATCCAGCCAATGTTCTATCGTCCACAGATGAAAGATGGCGTAATTATTGTTCCACCAATTAATAGTGAGGAGATTTTAAAATGATACTAAAAGCATTATATGATTATTATAATAGATGCGAAGGACTGTCTGCAAAAGGCTTAGAGCAGAAAGAGATTGGTTATCTTATTGTGATAGATAAAGATGGAGCTTTTGTCAGGATAGAAAGCAGAATGAAAGATAAAAAGACTGCTCAAACATTTTTAGTCTTGCAAACAATTAAGCGTAGCGGTAGAAAATATGCTCCGAATATCCTTTGGGATAATTATGAATATGTGATTGGAGGGGCAGATGAAAGTGCTAAAAAACATGATACTTTCATTAGAATGATTGAGAAGTTAAAAGAACAGGTGTCTTCTGATAGATATCTAAATGCTATTTCAGAATTCTATAAGAAGAACGAAAAATTGGAAGATATTATTAAAAATGATGTGTTGTATGAGGAAATGCATAAATCCAAGAAAAACATATCATTCCTGTTGCAAGGAGAAAGTAAGATTGCTGCAGAAAATGAAAAGGTCTGGAATTTAATCTTGAACCAAAGTGCTGATGATGGCATATCTGGAATATGTTTGGTGACAGGTAAGAAAGACTCTGTAGCAAGACTCCATACTACGATAAAGCTGACAAAAGATACAGGACCTTTGGTTTCTTTTAAAACAGACCGCGGTTATGATTCATATGGAAAAGAGCAAGGCTACAATGCCCAAATAAGTGGAGATGCAGAATTTGCCTATACCACAGCTCTTAACGCTATGCTGCAAAAAGGTTCTCACAATAAGTTTAGTGTAGGTAATCGAACTTTTGTCTTTTGGGCGTCCTCTAACAGCGAGGCTGCAGAACAGACAGAAGGTAGCCTCTTTGACCTGTTGGGATATACTGAAGAAGAGGTTGATGATCCAAATGCTAAGATAGAGCAAGTGCGCAAAGTGTTTAAGGCTATAAATTCTGGAAGTTTGAAAACATCATTAGAAGACCGTTTCTATATTCTTGGTTTGGCTCCAAATTCGGCAAGAATAGCCGTTGTATATTGGTCTGAATGTTCTCTGAAAGAATTTGCAGGAAAGATACTATGTCATTTTAAAGATATGGAAATCAAAGATACTCGTATAGATAAGAAACCATATATGGGAATCAAGAGTATACTTGCAGCTGTCACTCTTAACGGGAAACAATCTGAAGCTACCCCTAATCTCCCAGAAGCTGTTGTTAAAAGTATCTTCCAAGGAACGCCATATCCATTCACTTTATTTTCTGCATGCATTCGCAGAATAAGAGCTGAGTCAGGCAATAAAGATGCTATTCGCATAGCTCGTATGGCAATCATTAAGGCTTATCTTAACAGAATAAATGATAACAATAAAAAGATAGAAACAATGTTAGACAAAAGTAACACAAATCAAGGCTACCTTTGCGGTCGCCTCTTTGCTGTATTGGAAAATCTCCAATATGCAGCAAACAAACAAGATTCAATCCGTTCTGGATACATGAATGCAGCATCATCAACACCATCTGCTGTTTATCCAACGATATTGAAATTGTCAAATAGTCACTATAGTAAGTTGGCTAAAGACAAGAAAGGACTCGCTATTTACTTTGACAATCAGAAAAAAGAGATAATGGCACAGATTTCTGATTTCCCAGACACTTTGGACTTAAGCGACCAAGGCAGATTCTTCCTTGGTTACTATCATCAAAAGAATCATGAGGAAAACAAAGAGACAGAAGATTAATAATATTTAATAATTACAATTATGGCTGATTTAAAAAATCGATTTGATTTCGTTTACCTGTTTGATGTACAGGACGGAAATCCCAATGGTGATCCCGATGCAGGAAACCTTCCACGTGTTGACTCAGAAACTGGTATGGGGCTTGTTACTGATATTTGTTTAAAAAGAAAAGTACGCAATTATGTACAGATTGCGAAAATGGGTGAAACTAATAACGATATATTGGTTAAGTCAAAGGAAATCTCAGGACAAGAGGTTTTCATAAATGGCGAAATACGCAAGATGTACAAAGAAGAACTTGGCTTGGACTTAAAAGTCAAAGAAAAAGCACCTGCCGACATAGTTACAGCAGGACGTGAAGCGATGTGTAAGCGTTTCTATGATGTAAGAACTTTTGGAGCTGTTCTTTCTACTGGCTCTAATGCAGGACAAGTAAGAGGAGCTGTCCAAATGACTTTTGCACGTTCAATAGACCCTATTATCCCAGCAGAACATGCATTAACAGTTTGTGCAGCTCGCGATGAAGAGAAATCTTACGATTCACAAGTTGGCATTCAAGGTCGCAAGGCTACAGTTCCTTATGGCCTCTATGTCTGCCATGGCTTCATCTCTGCCAACCTTGCCAAACAAACGGGCTTCTCAGAGGAAGACCTGGAACTTTTCTTTGATGCATTGAAGAACATGTTTGATGTTGACCGTTCTGCAGCAAGGGGTTTGATGAGTGCTCAGAAATTAATCGTATTCAAACATGATTCTGTTCTGGGTAATGCTCCAGCGAATAAATTGTTTGATTTGGTGAAAATCAAGAAGAATACAGATGTACCACGTTCATTTGGCGATTATGACGTTACTGTTCCTACCCAAGAGGAGTTGGATGAGAAATATCCTGGTGTATCAGTTGAAAAATTGATTTAGTATCATCATGTATACTGAAGACGAAATGCTCATGTTGTCGGGGATACAGCACTTTATGTTCTGTCCCCGGCAATGGGCTTTGATTCATATCGAGCAACAATGGGCAGAAAATAAACTGACGACAGAAGGGCAGATTCTACACAAGAATGTAGATAATCCCTTCTATCGTCAGAAGAATGGTGATGTTATCACGCTTCGTTCCCTCCATATAGCCTCTAAAGAATTAGGACTATATGGTGTAACTGATGCTGTAGAACTTATTCCTGCTGATTCATCAGAAGATGCTATAACCCATAATCGCTACAAAGGATATTGGAAACCATACCCTGTGGAGTATAAAAGAGGTCATCATAAACCTGATGAAAGAGATGAAGTACAATTGGCTGCCCAGGCAATGTGTCTTGAAGAAATGTATGGCATTCATATTCCATACGGTGCATTGTATTATGATGAAGTAAAACATAGAGAAACAATTTCTATTTCTGAGTCATTAAGAAGTACGACTATTCAATGTGCCAGGCAGATGCACGAGGTCTTTAAAAGCGGTATCTTGCCAAAAGCAAACAAACAGCATCATTGCAAGAATTGTTCTTTGGTAAATATCTGTATGCCGGAAATGAGTGATTGCACTCAAGTGTCAACCTATTTAAACAAGAATCTATATGAGGATATTACTTAATACATTATACGTGACCACACCTGAAGCCTATCTAAGTAAAGATGGGTTAAATGTTGTGGTATCTGTGAAGCAAAACGAGATATTCCGTATTCCTATCCATAATATAGAGCAGATAGTTACTTTTGGTTATATGGGGGCAAGTCCAGGGCTTATGAAGTTGTGTGCAGATAACAATGTGTCCCTCACTTTCCTTTCTCCGCAAGGTCGGTACATCAGTCGCTCTCAAGGACCTACAAGGGGAAATGTCTTGTTGAGAAAAGCGCAATACAAGAATTCCGATGATCCAAATTATGCTCTTCATCTTTGCAAGCTGTTCATAGGGGGTAAGATTCAAAATTATCGCAACATTTTGCGCCGTTTCATCAGAGACAATGGAAATGATGAAGCCATAGAAAAAGCTGCGAATGAATTGTTGCGTTGTAAACATAAGGTGCTGAATGCTGATTCTATAGATAGCGTGAGAGGAATAGAAGGAGAAGCTGCCTCCTGTTACTTTGGCGTTTTCTCTCATCTTCTCCTTTGCCAGAAAGAAGATTTTGTTTTTGAAGGGCGCAATCGACGACCACCAAAAGATGCTGTCAATGCAATGCTTTCTTTTATTTATACGCTGATAGCTAATGATATGACATCGGCTTTAGAAACAGTCGGGTTAGACCCATACGTTGGCTTTTTGCATACATTACGCCCAGGTAGAGCTTCGTTGGCATTGGATATGATGGAAGAACTTCGTGCTTATCTTGGCGACAGACTGGTATTATCGTTGATTAATAGAAAGCAAATCACCAAAAGAGATTTCATTAAGCAAGGGGAGGAAGGAATTGTAATGACGGATTCTGGTCGAAAGACTATTCTCACGGCTTGGCAGAGTCGAAAGAAAGAGCAGATTACCCATCCTTATTTGAACGAAAAGGTAAGTATCGGTCTTCTTCCTTATATTCAGGCTACATTGTTGGCAAGGTTCATTCGTATAGATATTGATGATTACCCAGTATTCTTAATTAAGTAGCTTATGTTTGTATTGATTACTTATGATGTGAATATCACATCGCCACATGGTGCCAAGTGTTTGCGTAATGTTGCACGGGCATGTATGAATTATGGAAAGCGTGTTCAAAACTCTGTTTTTGAGTGTATTTTGACGGAATCCCAGTTTATTACGTTGAGGAATCAATTGGATGGTATTATAGATTCTGAGCAAGATAGCATAAGGTTTTATATGTTGGGGAAGAATTGGAAGAATAAGGTAGAAACTTTAGGTAAGGATATGGGTGTTGATTTCACTGGTGAATTAATCATCTGATATATGAGAATGCGAACCTATAGGATTGCATAAATTGCTGTGAGGTTCGCACCTTTTGTGTATCAAGACTTTATAAAAATTCCAAGGATTTAATAACTTTAAATGTTATTGTTTGGTTAATATTCGCAAAATGACTACTTTTGTATATTAATATTCTGTATTTTGCAGAATATGCAGTCGCACCCCTCGTGGGTGCGTGGATTGAAACTCAACAATCACAGGAAGAGGTCAACGATACTATGTCGCACCCCTCGTGGGTGCGTGGATTGAAACTGGGTAAAAGTCCATCCCTCTCGTTAAGGTTTGGTCGCACCCCTCGTGGGTGCGTGGATTGAAACAACTAATCAAATTTTATCGTTACTTGCTGCTGTAGGTCGCACCCCTCGTGGGTGCGTGGATTGAAACCTATGAATGTTATCAAAGTCACAAAGGTAACTAACGTCGCACCCCTCGTGGGTGCGTGGATTGAAACTTTATTTCTGTTGCAAAGGTACTAACATTTTTTGTCGCACCCCTCGTGGGTGCGTGGATTGAAACGACCGCCTTAATTAGACCGATATTGCCCTCAGAGTCGCACCCCTCGTGGGTGCGTGGATTGAAACAAAGTTGGTTTTATCATTCGCCTTAAAGGTAAGGTCGCACCCCTCGTGGGTGCGTGGATTGAAACTTTATCTGCCGTTTCTGTGTAACCAAATTTTTCGGTCGCACCCCTCGTGGGTGCGTGGATTGAAACTATACAGGTATTCCGATATATATTCATATCAAAGTCGCACCCCTCGTGGGTGCGTGGATTGAAACAGAATTATAGCATAACCACGATAGTCATCCTCATGTCGCACCCCTCGTGGGTGCGTGGATTGAAACTGACGATATTTCTTGTCTCCGTTTGTGGTTATAGGTCGCACCCCTCGTGGGTGCGTGGATTGAAACAAATGATTGGAGCTTTGAAGATCAAGTTCTTGCGTCGCACCCCTCGTGGGTGCGTGGATTGAAACTTATCATTCATAATTGTAATATTTTAATATTAATGTCGCACCCCTCGTGGGTGCGTGGATTGAAACTTTGATATTGATATATCTTTCCAAAGTTTTGTCGTCGCACCCCTCGTGGGTGCGTGGATTGAAACAGCAATCTTATCGAAAGACAAACAATCTGCACCGGTCGCACCCCTCGTGGGTGCGTGGATTGAAACTCTCGTTGAAGATTGGTAGTTATTCCACTTAATTGTCGCACCCCTCGTGGGTGCGTGGATTGAAACAATTAAGAAAAATAAAATGAACGAGTTGTACGTGTCGCACCCCTCGTGGGTGCGTGGATTGAAACTCTATCACCACAAGAGTGATAGCACCTAATGATTGTCGCACCCCTCGTGGGTGCGTGGATTGAAACATCTCGTATTCAGGAACGATGACTCGGATCTCGTCGCACCCCTCGTGGGTGCGTGGATTGAAACCAGGAATGGACGCATACCACAAGCAGTTTGCAAAGTCGCACCCCTCGTGGGTGCGTGGATTGAAACTATTCTGTGTGCTTCGGAAAGTCCGTTGTACAAGTCGCACCCCTCGTGGGTGCGTGGATTGAAACAGCAGATAAAGAAGGACTACGCGGAGCTTTGGGCCGTCGCACCCCTCGTGGGTGCGTGGATTGAAACTCAGGTATGGTGGACGACTATATTGAGAAACTTAGTCGCACCCCTCGTGGGTGCGTGGATTGAAACCGTTATCCCTTTTACAGAATTTGTAAGAGAAGAACGTCGCACCCCTCGTGGGTGCGTGGATTGAAACACAGACTAAGCCTAAAGCCTCGTCACAAAGTTGAGTCGCACCCCTCGTGGGTGCGTGGATTGAAACTTGAAGAGTTAGGCGCGTATAGTTCCTGTATTTTGTCGCACCCCTCGTGGGTGCGTGGATTGAAACTAATTGCCGCTTATAGGTTGCCGCCCTGTTCTAAGTCGCACCCCTCGTGGGTGCGTGGATTGAAACATTTCCACCTCGTCAAAGTCGGCTACGAATGTTATGTCGCACCCCTCGTGGGTGCGTGGATTGAAACATCAAATAGATTTACGAACAAATAAAAATAAACAAGTCGCACCCCTCGTGGGTGCGTGGATTGAAACACAACGAATTGGATGATGTGCGCAAGAAGGCTTGGTCGCACCCCTCGTGGGTGCGTGGATTGAAACAACAGCAAGATGATTCCCTATCCGATTATCACGGTCGCACCCCTCGTGGGTGCGTGGATTGAAACCTATTGCCTTAATATCAGGCATTGCGTCACCTGAGTCGCACCCCTCGTGGGTGCGTGGATTGAAACACATATACACTTATCATCTTTGTATGATAATATGATACTTCCGCTGCTGTACATTTGCTTTTTAAAAGGCACTATTGTACTCTTCGCTGGGCATATTTGTGCCATAAGTAGGCATTTTTATAGCATCAGTTTTTATAAAAATGGATTACGCAAATACCCTTCACCTTGTTATCATTTTCAGATTTCGGCTGATGTATAGGAACAAAACTCATGCTTCTATTAAATCGAAGTACAGTTTTGGTACTTTGTAGGGATTTTCCTTTTACAATTAGGGAATTATCCCCATGTTTAAACAATGGAAAGGAGTATCTTTGCAGAAGATAAGCTCCACATCAGCAAATGGGGAAGTTAAAGAAGTTATAACTTCTGAACTTGAGAAATTCTATAAACACCAACCTTCAAAAACAGTAAAGACAATGAAGAGAAATGAAGTAATGGCAATTATCGCCACCAGCCTGATGCTCTTTGCCTTATGCCTCTCGGCTTCGGCTAAAGACAGAAACGAGAAAGTGATCAACTACAGTACAAGAATTGACGATGACAACAACCGCAAACCAACGGTTACGGTTTGTCCGGAACGTCCTACCCCACCAACTCTCGGTCCGACATTCTGTCCCGAAGAGGGAACACGCTATGGCTACAGTCTCAGCAACCAAAGCTTCTCCATACTATATAATAAAGTGAAGAAGGCATCGTTCGATGACAACAAGTTCGACCTGATAGAGGTCGCCAGCTTAGGATGCTACTACTCCTGCTCACAGGCTGTCAGACTGATGAAGATTTTCACCTTTGACGACGAACGGCTGAAAGCGCTCTCCATGATGGCGCCCCACATCGTTGATCCTCAGAATGCGACCGACATCTATAAACTGTTCAGCTTTGACAGCGATAAGGAAAAGGCTGGTGAAATCATGAGAAAGTGTAAATAATTGTTCCCCCCCTCACGCCCCTACTCCATCGTGGAAATCGTGACATCAGAGAAATCATTCATATAGTCGAGCATACAAAGGGTATGGAAACCGCGTTTCGCCTTCAGTTCCATGCTCACCTCCAAAAACTCGCCCTTGGACGTGCGACGGTCTTTCAACTCATAAGAATGGATCTCTACATTGTCTTGTTTCAGACTCTTGATGAGCTGCTTCACACTATCTATCGAGGGAGCCGTAAAGGACAACTCGATTGTGGTGGAACCCAACTGTGGTATCAGATAGTTGAGCACCTCAAGTCCCAGGAGCACCATCGCGGTCGTGATGACGGCGGCGACAAACATGCCCGTTCCGCAAGCCAGACCTATGGCTGCTGTCACCCATAAGCCGGCAGCGGTGGTGAGTCCTCTCACCACATTCTTCTGGAAGATGATGGTTCCTGCACCTAAGAAGCCGATGCCCGACACCACCTGGGCTGCTACACGGGAAGAGTCTTTCAGGTCGACACCAAAACCATATTGCGACACCACACAGAAGAGGGCACTTCCCAAGGCTACCAGGAAATGGGTGCGAAAGCCTGCCTCTTTGGCACGATACTCACGCTCTATACCTATCGCTCCGCCCAAGACCATAGCCAACGTCAGCCTTACCACCAGTTCCATATAAGTTGCATCCATAATTGTATTTTTTTTGTAATTTGCTGCCAAATATAAGCAAAAATTACGGGAAAACAACTTCCATCTGCCACTTTTTTGTCCGACAAGCACATTTTTTCTCTTTATTTGCCATTTCAACGTTACTTTCTTGCGAAAATTGACTTTTTATTTGTATTTTTGCAAGCAGACAGAAAAGATTAATAAATTACTGAACTTTCGCATGAGGTTCAAGTACGGGCTGAAGGCCCAAAAGCTCCTAGCCCAGGGCATCGCCCTGGGTATAATGGCAATCAGCAAGGCGCCCTGTAAGGGCAAAAGCTTTATAAATTGCCACGAGTTTTAAAGCTTTT
>ERZ506428.163-NODE-163-length-24872-cov-7.66732_pt1 | contig 24872 bp, 20 predicted proteins | sample MGYA00513665_ERZ506428 | MGnify/ENA metagenome assembly ERZ506428 | reverse complement strand
CAATGTTCTCAGAATAAACAAGCAGTGTATATAATTTCTTTTCGTTGTTATTCTCCATAATCTTATCGTTCAAAGAAGTTGATACTTCACCCCTCTTTCACAAGGAGTCGATTCCTCGCTCTTCCTGTTCCACTCTTAATAGTTCAACTCGAGCTGCATCTCGTCCACGCTCTTGCCTGGCAGAGTCATAGGCACGATGTCCTCGTCCTCCTTGATGGCGCACTCCAAGAGATAAGGACCCTTGGTGGCAATCATCTTCTCTACCTTTGCCTTCAAGTCCTTGCGGTCGATGACCACATCGTAAGGAATACCATAGGCATGAGCCACCTCTGCATAACGTGGATTCAACATGTGGGTGAACGAACGGCGACCCTCGAACATCAGGTCTTGCCACTGACGCACATTGCCCAAGTAGTTGTTGTTCAGCAGAATCATCTTCACAGGAGCCTGCTGTTCCATGATAGTACCCAGTTCCTGGATGTTCATCTGGAAACCGCCATCACCGAAGAAGCAGCAGATTGTTCTGTCGGGAGCACCGAAAGTAGCACCGATGGCTGCAGGCAAACCGAAGCCCATGGTTCCGAAGCCACCACTGGTGACGATAGACAATTTCTTGGTAAACTTAAAATAACGGCTGCTGATCATCTGATTCTGACCGACATCATTCACGAGCACAGCCTCGTTGTGAGTAGCCTCGGTCACCACATTGGTCACCTCACCCATCAACAGTGGACCTTCCTTAGGATGAATGTCTTTCTCGATAACTTTCTCCTGCTCCTGCTGGCGATACACATCGAAAGAGTCGCGCCATTCACGGTGTACATTCTTGTTCAGCAGACGTGTGATGGCTGGCAACGACTGTTTGCAGTCACCGATGACAGCGACATCCGTCTTTATCACCTTGTCTATCTCGGCCTTGTCAATATCGAGATGAATCACCTTAGCTTGAGGAGCATACTTGGAAGGAACACCCGTGATACGGTCGCTGAAGCGCATACCGATGGCTATCAGCACATCACACTCCTGCGTCTTCATGTTGGTGGCATAAGAGCCATGCATACCGAGCATACCCATATTGAGAGGATGATTGCTGGGCAGAGCTGAGAGTCCGAGAAGCGTACGTCCTGCAGGGATATCGGCTTTCTCCAAGAACTCCAACAGTTCATTGTGGGCACCACCAAGTTCCACGCCATGACCCACCAAGGCAAAAGGTTTCTTTGCCTTATTGATGAGTTCGGCTGCCTCAGCCACAGCCTGCTCGTCAATCTTAGGATAAGGATTATAGGATGTCACCTTCTCACACTTCACCGGTTCCCATTCGCAAGAAGCCACCTGGGCATTCTTGGTGAAGTCGAGCACGACAGGACCCGGGCGACCGCTACGGGCGATATAGAAAGCACGGCTTACAGCCCATGCCACATCCTCAGGACGTCTGATCTGATAAGACCATTTGGAGATTGGCTGGGTAACACCCACCAGGTCTACTTCCTGGAAAGCATCAGTACCCAGGGCACCAACACCCACCTGACCAGCAATAACCACAATAGGGGTTGAGTCCATCATGGCATCAGCAATACCAGTCAGCGTATTGGTTGCACCAGGACCACTTGTCACAAGAGTCACTCCCACCTCACCGCTGACTCGGGCATACCCCTGTGCAGCATGAGCAGCAGCCTGCTCGTGACGTACCAAGATGTGATCAAACACCTTATTTTCTCCTCTCGTGTAACCATACAGTGCATCAAACACTGGCATGATGCTGCCACCCGGATAGCCGAAGATGGTTGTCACCCCTTCTGCCTGCAATGAGCGCATCAATGCTTCTGCTCCTGAAATTACTTCTTTTGCCATTTATACTTATTGTTTTTATATGATGAGGAAGTTAAGTGGGAACTCACTTAACTTTCCTCCGAATTCTCTTAAATTTCTAAAGATACTACTAATCTATGATTCTCACACCACCCTTGTCGGCAGAACTTACACTCTGTGCATAGGCACGCAAAGCCTTGCTTACCACACGGTTGCGCTTCAATGGCTGCTGTGGACGGGCATTGAGTTCCTCATCACTCAACTTCACATTGATGCTGCGGTTAGGAATATCGATCACGATGATATCGCCATCCTTTATCTTGCCGATGTTACCACCTGCTGCAGCCTCTGGTGAGATATGACCGATGCTAAGACCTGACGTACCACCCGAGAAACGACCATCGGTAATGAGCGCACACTCCTTGCCAAGATGGCGGCTCTTGATATAAGAGGTAGGATAAAGCATCTCCTGCATACCAGGACCACCCTTAGGGCCTTCGTGGGTAATAACGACACAATCGCCCGAGTTCACCTTGCCATCCAAGATTCCCTCGCAGGCATCCTCCTGAGAGTCGAAGCATACGGCAGGACCCTCGAAATGCCAAAGCACAGGGTCTACACCGGCAGTCTTTACCACACAACCGTTCTGGGCAATATTGCCAAACAGCACAGCAAGACCACCATCCTTGGTATAAGCATGCTCCAAATCGCGAATACAACCATTCTCACGGTCGGTATCCAGACTTTCCCATTGAGCATCCTGACTACCCATCTGGGTAGAGAACTTACGACCAGGTGCAGAATGATAGATTCTGTCGGCCTCTGGGTCGAGTTGACCAGTGGTGATATCATATTTCTTCATCTGTTCGTCAAGAGTATGACCATCAACTCGCATTACAGAGCCGTTGATAAGTCCTCCCTTGTTGAGCTCATTCAATATACCCATGATTCCTCCTGCACGGTTGCACTCCTGCACACTGTACTTCTGAGTGTTAGGACTCAACTTGCAGAGACAAGGCACCTTGCGGCTCAACTGATCGATGTCCTCCATCTTGAAGTCGGCGCCAGCCTCCTGAGCCACAGCCAACAGGTGAAGCACGGTATTGGTACTTCCGCCCATGGCGATATCCAAAGTCATGGCATTGAGGAATGCATCACGGGTAGCGATATTGCGTGGCAATACGCTCTCGTCGCCATCCTGATAATAAGCATAAGCATTCTTAACCACCTGACGTGCTGCATCCTTGAAGAGCTGAATGCGATTCTTGTGAGTAGCCAGGATGGTACCATTGCCAGGAAGGCTCAGACCGATAGCCTCGGTAAGAGAGTTCATGGAATTGGCAGTAAACATACCCGAGCAACTACCGCATCCTGGACATGCACACTGCTCTATCTGAGTCATCTCCTCATCAGAGACACTGGTGTCAGCACCCTTGATCATTGCAGTGATCAGGTCGGCATTCTCGCCTTTCCATCGTCCTGCCTCCATAGGGCCACCCGAACAGAATACAGTAGGGATGTTCAGACGCATAGAAGCCATCAGCATACCCGGAGTCACCTTGTCACAATTGGAGATGCAAATCATGGCATCAGCCTTATGTGCATTTACCATATACTCTACAGAATCGGCGATGATATCACGGCTTGGAAGTGAATACAACATACCATCGTGACCCATTGCAATACCGTCGTCTACGGCTATCGTATTGAATTCGGCTGCATAGCAACCCATTGCTTCTATTTCCTTCTTGACAATCTGACCGATTTCATGAAGATGAGTATGACCTGGCACAAACTGTGTAAAGCTGTTCACAATGGCAATAATAGGTTTGCCAAACTGCTCATGTTTCATACCAGCAGCTACCCAGAGTGCACGGGCACCTGCCATTCTTCTGCCTTCAGTACAGACACTACTTCTTAATGGATGTTTCATCATTTTTGTATCTTCGTTTATTTTGCCTACAAAGATACTGAGTTTTTATGTAATAGCCAACAAATTTCGTATAAACTTTCACAAATACGCGTATTTTGTTACAAAAACAACCTATAATACTTACAATCTATAAGACATTTGCTACATTTATTTATCAATCAGTTACTATAAACAAAAAAAATCCCTAAGACCGAAGCCTTAGGGATTCCCTATTTTGATATTATTCAATATCGTTTTAAGCGTATTGCTTTCAATTACTCAGCAGCAGCGTTGTCGTTGAAAGTAGATACACGGTTGAACTCAACCTGCTTGAAGAGCTTGTCTGTTGCGCCCATACCCTTAGTAGTCAAACGATCAGCAGCGATCTTGTACTTCTTAACGAGTATGTTCTTAACAGCGTCAGCACGCTTCTGAGAAAGAGCCTGGTTGAAATCCTTGTTACCCTCTGGAGAAGCGTAACCCTTAATCTCAACCTTAGCATCCGCGTGATTCTTCATATACTGAGCGATCAACTCGATGTTAGGCATCTGGCTCTTGTCTACAACAGCCTTGCCCTGACGGAACAATACAGTTGGCTGCAAGTTTGTAGCAGTAGCTGGCTTCACATACTTAGGCTTCTTGTTGCACTCGTCGAGAGCATTCTGAAGATCCTTAATCTGCTTGTCCTTAGCAGAAAGCTGAGCGTCCTTGTCGTTCAAGTCACCACGAAGGCTGTTGATCTGGCTGTTCAAACCATCGATCTCGTTCTGGTCGCGGAGCTGAGCGATTGTGAAGTTGTGAGAACCGTTAGAGTTCTTGAACTTGTAAACGATACCAGCGTTCAACTGGAATGCAGACTTGTTGATGTCGTAAGCAACACCCTCATAGCCATAGCCGTTCAAAGCCCAGTTCATAGAAGGCTCAACATATACCTGCCATGCTTTAGCCTTGCCCAGGTTGAATGTGAAGTCGATACCAGCCTTAGAAGTAAGAGCGTTGAGCTCCTTTTCATTATCACCAGCAGCTGTACCGAATGTATGACCCCAACCGAAGCCGAATACAGGAACAACCTCGAACAAACGTGGCTCACCCTTGTAACCAGCAAACCAGTTGCTCAAGTTTACAGTACCGATCAAACCTACGTTCATGTAGCGAGCTAAAGTCTTAGACTGTGGCATGTAGTGCTTGCAGTGATCGTTGAAGTAAACATTACCCTCAGCAGCCAAACCGAATACTGGAGTGAACCAGCGACCGATACGAAGGCCAGCGTTTGAGTTCAGGTTGTTCATCCAGCTCTCGCCAGTAGTCTTTACCTGAGCACCGCCGTTGATGCCGATGTAGAAGTTGTCAAATGTCTTGCTCTCAGTAACTGTCTGAGCATTTACTGAAACTGCCATTGCAGCGGCAGCAAACAATAAACCTAACTTTTTCATGTCTCTCTAAAAATTAATTTATTAAAAATGTTATTGAAATCTTTATTATTGCGCAACACATTGCACATTTTTGAAATCGAGTGCAAAGTAATAAAAAAAAAACTTAACTACCAAACTTTTCCCATAATATTTTACATTTGTCCCGTAAAAACTGGAAAAAAAGCACATATTTTCTTCTTTTTGTACGATTGCAAAATAACTTTAAGACTTTCACACCGATTATTCACACCCTATCACAACCTGCCAGTCTACTTACATTTTCAAGCTAAAACACAAGTTTTTCCATGCTTCTACGCGCGCGAACATTATTTATTATATATAGAGAGTTTCAGTAAGTTCTGGAGTTAGGGAAACAAAAAAAAGACCGAGTGCATCACTACACTCGGCCTCCAACAAATTAGAGAGTTATAAAAAATCAAGTATATTGCTACTTGTAGAATTCCTTCTTTCCTGCAGCCAATGTATTCTTCATCAGCGAGCAGATGGTCATAGGACCTACACCACCAGGAACAGGGGTGATATAAGAGCAACGCTCTGCCACCTCGTCAAATTTGACATCACCATTCAGACGGAAGCCACTCTTACGGGTAGCATCAGGCACGCGGGTTGTACCAACATCTATCACCACAGCTCCCTCTTTCACCATATCGGCTGTAACGAAGTTGGGCTTTCCGATAGCTGCAATGATGATATCCGCCTCACGGCATTCCTCTTTCAGGTTGGCAGAGTGAGAATGGCAAACCGTTACGGTAGCATCACCCCACTGTTTCTGCATCATGAGTTGCGCCATAGGCTTGCCCACGATGTTGCTTCTGCCAAGCACTACACACTTCTTGCCACTGGTAGGAATATGATAATGCTGCAACAGGGTAAGAATACCCAACGGAGTGGCAGAGATGAAACAAGGCAGACCTATAGCCATGCGACCTACATTGATGGGATGAAAACCGTCCACATCCTTGCGATAATCAATGGCCATGATGATTTTCTGCTCGTCAATATGGGCAGGAAGAGGCAGTTGCACGATGAAGCCATCTACATCTTCATCCTTGTTCAGCTTGTCCACACAGGCCAACAACTCTTCCTCGGTCACGTCGTCCTCGTAACGAATAAGGGTCGACTTGAATCCACACTTCTCACAGGCAAGCACCTTATTCTTGACATAGGTCTCGCTGCCTCCGTCATGTCCTACGAGTACAGCAGCCAGGTGTGGCTGTTTTCCTCCGTTGGCAACAATTTGTGCCACCTCTTCGGCTATCTGCTCCTTAATGGCATTTGCCGTAGCCTTTCCGTCTATCAGTTGCATTTCATTCAATATTAAATAATCAATGTTATGTGTTATCACATTCCTGGCATCTTTGGCATACCGGGCATTCCCTTCATACCCTTCATGCGGCTCATCATGCCTGCCATTCCGCCACCAGTCATCATCTGCATCATCTTGCGGGTCTGGTCGAACTGCTTAATCAGCTTGTTCACCTCCTGGATATTGGTACCCGAGCCCTTGGCGATACGCTGACGACGGCTGGTATTGAGGATACCTGGGTTAGAACGCTCCTTAGGAGTCATACTCTGAATGATAGCCTCAACGCTCTTGAATGCATCATCAGGAATATCCACATCACGGATGGCCTTGCCTAAACCAGGAATCATACCAGCCAAATCCTTGATATTACCCATCTTCTTGATTTGCTGTATCTGAGCATAGAAGTCGTTGAAGTCGAACTGATTCTTGCGAATCTTCTTCTCCAGTTTCTTTGCCTCCTCAAGGTCGAACTGCTCCTGAGCACGCTCTACCAACGAAACCACGTCACCCATACCGAGAATACGGTCGGCCATACGGGCAGGATGGAACACGTCGATAGCCTCCATCTTCTCGCCAGTACCGATAAACTTGATAGGCTTGGTTACCACAGTGCGGATACTGAGAGCAGCACCACCACGGGTATCACCATCAAGCTTGGTAAGAACCACACCATTGAAATCGAGACGGTCGTTAAACTCCTTGGCTGTATTGACAGCATCCTGACCAGTCATCGAGTCAACTACGAAGAGAGTCTCGTCGGGACGAAGATGATTCTTAAGACCGCTGATCTCGTTCATCATCTGCTCGTCAATGGCCAGACGACCGGCAGTATCCACGATGACAACATCGTTGCCATTGGTCTTAGCCTGCTGGATGGCATGGTCGGCAATGACACAAACATCCTTGTTCTCAGGCTCACTGTATACAGGAACACCCACTTGCTCTCCTACCACCTTCAACTGGTCGATAGCAGCAGGACGATAAACGTCGCAAGCCACGAGCAATGGCTTCTTTCCCTTCTTGGTCTTGAGCATATTGGCGAGCTTTCCACTGAAGGTGGTCTTACCCGAACCCTGCAGACCGCTCATCAGGATGATGGCAGGATGACCTTCGAGCTTCAGAGGAGCTTCCTCGCCTCCCATCAACTCAGCCAGCTCGTCGTGAACCAGCTTTACCATCAACTGACCAGGCTTTACAGCCGTAAGCACATTCATACCAAGTGCCTTTTCCTTCACCTTGTTGGTGAATTCCTTAGCTACCTTGAAGTTGACGTCGGCGTCGAGCAAAGCACGGCGTACATCCTTCATGGTCTCTGCCACGTTGATTTCGGTTATCTTACCCTCACCCTTCAGAATCTTGAAGGATCGTTCCAGTCTATCACTTAAATTTTCAAACATTTTAAATTCTTTTTTTTATTTTGGCTGCAAAGTTACGAAAATAATTCCGAAAACCCTATATTAGTAACCAAAAAAGCACGTCAAATCTGTTACTTTAGGATACTTACCGACTGTTCTACCGACACGCGTACCTTTTTTGACGTTTTTTCTTCATTTACAGGAAGCGGCTCCTTCCCTTGTTCCTTGTTTTTTCCTTTACCTTGCTCCTTGCTGGGATTCTTTTCCGGCACATTGCCTTGCCCATTTCTTTCTCCTGCAGCTTTTGCCTTTTCTGCATCAGATGCAACGGCAGGTTGCTGGCGAGGTTCTATAGGCTCCACGCTCGACTTCATCATACTGCCGTTAGCCTGATATTTCTTTCCTGTGGCCTTCTCGTAGGCAGCCACAATGGGGTCTTTGCGATCCATCTCGCCGAATATCTTTTGAGCCTCTCGCAGGTGCTTGCTGTCACGTCTGCCCCTCTTGTCAAGCATCTTGGCCAAGTCGAAGCTCGCTCCGCTGGGAGCATTTGCACCACCTATCTCAGCCTGCCGATGCGCATCATTCTGAATACCCTTGATGCCAGGCATATTCTCTCCCCATACTTCCACCTCTCTGAGTTGGTGACTCTGTGGCAGCAGAAACACCGTATCGGGGAGATTCTTCAGATAGATGGTAGTCTTCAGAAAGCCCGGTTTCGACACCGTAGCACTGTCAAACTGATACTTCATGGTCCAGTAACCCCTGTAGTCGGTACGTGCCCAATGATTGTTATCGGTATGAATCAATGCTTCACGCACAGGCACATGGTCTTCGGCATTGGCTATGACGCAGGTTTTCTGTGCCCTGACCATTGCCACTGCCCAACATACCAGCACGATCATCAATATAGTCTTCTTCATTCGTTTTTCGTTTTATCTTATTGAACTTCTACAACTTACATAAGTAGAGTTATGCCTACAAAAGTAAATAAAAAAATAATATCTCCCAAAACCACCAATGAGTTTTGGGAGATATTAATGCGATTTAAAAGTCTATAACGTTATTCTACGTCTGTCGTGCCGCTCTTCTCGATGCGCTTTGCCTCTTCGAGCAACTTGATGGCATCGACATATTGAGCAATACCCTGAGCCACCTCCTTGGCAGCCTTCATGGCAAGCACCACGGTCTGAGGACGATGAACCACGTCGCCTCCGGCAAACACACCTCTGCGGGTGGTCATACCAAAAGGACGCTCCACCACCTTGACATAACCTTTCTCGTCAACCTCGATACCAGCAGTAGTAGAGACTACACGGTTGGCAGGACGTGATCCGATGGCCAAGTAGATGCGGTCGAATTTCTCTACACGCTCACCTTCTGGAGTATTGAGTACACAGCTTCCCAGTCTTCCGTTCTTACCCTTGAGGAAAGCCTCGACAGTAGTTTTCCATTCAAACTTGACACCCTCCTTCACAGCCTCATCATACTCACTCTGTATGGCAGGCATCTCTTCCTGTGTCTTGCGATAGAGCACAGTCACATCGGCACCCAGGCGAATGGCAGTACGTGCAGCATCCATGGCCACATTTCCTCCACCTATCACACCCACCTTCTCTCCATCACGAAGAGGCACCATGTCGCGTGTCAAGGCTCCCTCGTTATAGGCATTGACATTGTGCAGGAAATAAGTACTCTGGCTCACACCATGCAACTTGGCACCAGGTGTAGAGTCCATATTCTGAGGTACGCTGGTTCCTGTTCCCATGAAAATGGCATCGTAGCCAGCACGGAAAAGACTGTCTATAGTCACGTTGTTCTCACCCACCATGCAGTTGGTGATAAACTGTACACCGAGAGCCTCTATCTTGCTCACCTCGGCACGTACCACGGCCTTGGGCAGTCGATATTCAGGAATACCATACATCAGCACACCACCAGGCTCGGCCTGTCCTTCGAAGATCGTGACATTAAAGCCCTGACGTGCCAAATCACCAGCAACAGTAAGTCCGGCAGGACCAGAACCGATGACAGCCACACGTCCACGAGTCTTCTGAGGAAGCTTCTCGCGAGAGAGGTTCATCTTGGTATCGAAGTCAGCAACAAACTGCTCCAACTTGCCTATCTGTACAGGTTTTCCCTTCTTGCCCAGCACACAATTGCCCTGGCATTGCTTCTCATGAGGACACACACGTCCACAGATAGCAGGAAGGTTGCTCTTGGCATTGATGATAGACATAGCCGCACCCATGTTACCCATAGAAAGTTCATGCACAAAGTCGGGGATATCATTTCCGATAGGACATCCCTTCTTACATTGTGGCACCTTACAATGGAGGCATCGCTTGGCTTCCTCAATAGCCTCACGTGTAGTGAAGCCCTCGTTTACCACCTGAAATCCCGCCACCTGTTCTGTAACTACAGTTGTTTCTTCTGTAGTTGGCTGTACCTTGTTATTCTGTTGCTCAATCTGTTCACTCATAATCTAATCTTTTAATCAGTTAGAAAACAACTTTTATCAAATTGTAGTTTGCGGGTGCAAAGTTACAGCAAATCGAAGACAATACAAAATAAAAAGTGAACTTTTTGTTTTTATTGTTGAGATGCAGCGTAACTTATCTAAAGTTACAGCAAATCGAAGACAATACAAAATAAAAAGTGAACTTTTTGTCGACTATTTAGCCATAAAGCATATGACTTTAACTTCTATAACTTCCCTATTTGCGAAACTTCAGTAAAGCGAAGTTAAGTAAATAAGGTATGTACTTTTCCATTTCTGTATATTTTTATATACACTACAAATTATATTCTTACAAGTATCAAAGCCACATTTAGTTGCCAATATCTTAAAAAGAGGCTCAGTTTCTTAATTTTGCTATTGCATCAAAAACATCATCTGCCACATAGCAGGTAACTATCATCATGGCTATGGCCTTGGCTATCGTAAGGTAAAACTCTATAATGGCAGAGTCATCCCAATAAGCTATTACAACAAAGCCAAAGCAATATATGATATAGGTTTTAAAAGCAAATATCATCATTTGGCAAAACTTATCCTTTTCTGATCTCTTAAATCTTTGAAACAGAAAAGCCACAACAGGTGGTATAACCAATGCATAGCCTATAAATTCCGTAATGTCATAAGCCCACAAACTTGTATTAGCCATGTGGTAATTAAAAGGATATATACAGGCGATTCTGCTACCTGCTTCAGTCGTTTGCCTACTTGCAATAATCAACAAACTTAGGTTAAGGAATAACCATATACTCCAAATCCTCCACACTATTTTTTTGTTGAAAATCATATTGTTTTGCATTTTTTCGAGTTTCATTTAATGCTTATTATTCAATTAATACTTTTATAGTAACCATGAAAACTTACCCAATTAATGTTAGTCAAGAAAACTTTTTCTAACATATTCCGTAATGATAATTGAAATTAAAGATGAAAAGAAAATTATTATCAAATTTTCATGATTAAAATCAAATAAAGCATATGCAATAGTTGTAATAACAATTGCCACGAAAAGAATTGAAATAATATAAACGATTTTTTTCATGTTGATGACTTTATTTTAAAACGATGGTGCAAAGATATAAAAATCAGCAATCCTGCCATCCTTATATTAACTCAACTTTCCCCATTTGTGAAAATAGAGTTATTGCTTGGGGTCTTTCTGAGAAGAATATTCATAATAGAAGTCGAGTAATTGAAACGCCAAAATAATGGTCCACAGCAGCAGGCTATCATAAACGGAATAGTATATGATAAATCCTATCAATGAAATCATCACATTATAGATACTGTCTTCGCGAGTATGCTCAAATGCCTTCATCACACTATCGGAAATCCAGCACCAGACAAAGCAAACCAAAGGTATTGCCAAGGCTATGACTCCCATGCTTATAGCCAGCCATTCATGTTTGATTGCAGGAAAAATTGCAAAAATCATGAATGCGAATTTAAGTAAATAAGGTATGTACTTTTTCATTTCTGTATATTTTTATAACACTACAAATTATATTCTTACAAGTATCAGAGCCACATTTAGTTGCCCATATTTTCTATATCTGAAATCTCTCTTATCTTGATACTGCTATGTAAGAACAGCAAAATACCAAATTAAATGGAAAATTTAAACAAATTTTCCGAAAGATACAAACAAAAACCGTTTTTATTGATAGTTTTATTTAATTTCCAAGTTCCAATTGATTCTTTACCAGCTGAAAATAAGCTCCTTTTTTTAGAGTTAGAGTATCGTGGGTTCCCGTTTCCACGACCTTACCATGATCTATTACAACTATTTGGTCTGCATTCTTTACCGTGCTAAGACGATGAGCAACAATAACCACAGTCTTTCCCTTATAAAAACGATCAAGGTTTTCTACAATTTTTCGCTCATTATTGGCATCAAGCGAATTGGTTGCCTCATCCAAAAAAATATATTCTGGGTTCTTATATACAGCCCTTGCTATCAGTATGCGTTGTTTTTGACCTTGGCTTAGTCCAATTCCATCTCTACCAATTTTTGTGTTGAATTTCAAAGGAAGCCCCATAACATAATCAAAGATACAGGAAATCTTTGCAGCTTCCAACAATCGTACTTGGTCTATTTCAGCATCATCCACGGCTATATTTCTGGCAATACTTTCCGAGAATATTACACCGTCTTGCATCACTACACCACATTGACGTCGCCACCACTGTTTGTTTACATCGTTGATGTTGGTACTACCTATACATATCCGTCCTTCAATGACTGAATAATACCCAAGGATTAGTTTGATAAGCGTTGTCTTTCCGCTTCCAGAAGCCCCGACTATGGCAGTTACTTTTCCTTGTGGTATCTGTATATCAACATGATCTATAGTCTTTGTTAAGACATGTGGATTATACTTAAATATCACATTCTGTATATTGATGCCTTTACTCTTTTGTTCTATTGAGGTGAGCAGTCCTGCTTTTCCGTTTTCATCTTCCATGCTATGTATTTCATTGATACGTTCCAGGCTTATCTTTACATCTTGTATGGAATAAAAGAAATCCATCAGCTGTTCCACGGGTGAGCAGAGTTGTCCTATTATATATTGCACGGCCAACATCATGCCCAGTGTCATATTCCCTTCTATAACAGCAGCAGCGGACATCACCGTGATGGCTATATTCTTGAGTTCGTTAATAAAAATACCCCCAGCTTCTTCTTGTTGTTGCAGTCGAAGTGATTTTTGTTGTATTTTGAATAAATCTTTCTGTATATGCTCCCACTCCTGACGTTTTCGTTGCTCACAATCTTGCAATTTTATTTCCTGCATCGACGTTATAAATTCGTATGTACGATTGTTGTTGATGGCCTGTTGCTCAAACAATTCGTAATCTATCACTTTTCGTCGTTTAAGAAACAAAGCAACCCATACTCCGTAAAGCATACTACCAATCAAAAAGGCCAAAAAGACGAGTTTGTCATATATTACAAGTACAACACTAAACACAATAAGCGTAAGCAACGAAAACACTATATTAAGTACATTTTGTGTCAAGAAGTTGTTTACCCTACCATGATCATTCATGCGTTGCATCAAGTCTCCCATAAGCTTTGTATCAAAGAATGACATTGGCAACTTTAGCAACTTGATAAAGAAATCGCTGATGAGCGATATATTGATTTTCATGCTGATACGCAGCAATATCCACCTACGCAAGAAGTCGATGACAGTACGGCTTATTGTAAGCATGAGTTGCCCAAACAGGATAAGCAAAATAATATTGAGGTCTTGATGTTTGATACCCTTGTCAACAATAGCTTGAGTAAGGAAAGGCAACACCAATTGTATGATGCTTCCCAAAGCTAATCCGACGGCTATCATCCCGAAATATTTATAATAACGCCTTACATATCCATAGAGAAATCTAAAAGAATGAATTTCTTTTTCATTTGTTCCTGATGCATTTTTTGTATCATAGAAGTGAGAGGCAGGCTCCAACATCATGACCACTCCTTTTTCTACGCCTTTCGAATTAGTGCTCAACCAGTACTCACTCATCTCTTCATTGGTATAGGCTGTCAATCCCTTTCCAGGGTCTGCAATGTAATATTTTCTACCTTTCTTTATTTTATACAGTACTACAAAATGTTTTTGATTCCAATGTAAAATCGCAGGCAGCGATATTTGGTCAAGTTCATTCATGCTTGCCTTGACACAGAGAGTCTTAAGCCCCAGTTTGTTAGCTGCATCATTAATGCCTAACAAGGACACACCCTCGTTAGTAGCAAAGCACAGCTTCGACAGAAAGTCGAGAGAAAACTTCCTGCCGAAATGCCTGCATATCATCTGCAGACAGGCTATGCCGCACTGCATACTGTCGTGCTGAAAAGTAATAGGAAATGACATTTTTACATATCAGGATTTCTGTCGTCAATCCTTAGCTTAGGATTTTTATAAAGAGTCCACGAAACGAGCAACCATGGCCTTAGGCTTTCACTCTTAAATCGCATCTTATTATTCATCGTATAACCAGGCATCTCTGTAATATTGGTCTGGCTCTTTATTCCCCAATAATAAGGCATGGCTATGGATGCATAGAGTTGTTTGGTAATTTGCCATGCCAGTTGAACATGGGCTTCTATTGGGTTGTGATACTCTGTATGGCTGATAGCCGTGTAACTTTTGTTCTGCCAGTTGAAGGTAGAATAGAGGAAAAATTTTCCAAAATCCCAACGTACATGTCCATTGAGGTCGACATATCCCTTAGCCGATTGACCATTATATTTATCCCAGTTATACTCAGCTGAGAAAGAAGCCTTAAACGACTTGGCACGATAGGAAATATAAGAACCTACATTAGTACCAATATAGGTACCATTGTTTCGGTACGACTCTATCTGTATGTTATCCTCTGTTCTTACATACGACTCTATCATTTTGTTATACCGATTATGACTACTATATACACGAATCATAAAGTCACCTATCGACTTGTCATACTTCAAGTCGATATTTTGTATCATGACAGGTACCAGATATGGGTTTCCCTCTATCCGATACCAAGGGTTGGTGGAAGTATTGTATGCTGTCAACTGACTGGTTTCTGGAAGGCGGTTGGTGAGATAATAACTTGCTCGTAATACTTGCTGATGAGGCAACTGCCACGTCAGGCTTGCCGAAGCCTTGGGACGCCAATGAGTAGTTTTGTCCGCATCCGTAGATATGCTCAGTAACTGCACACCTGTCGAAGCCATATAGTAGAGTTTGCCTATTCCGTTGGCATACGATGCATAGGCAAAACTGTTCAACCGTTTTGTGTGCAACTCTTCGGTAGGTGTGGCTACATAGTTATAGTCTTTATCCATGGTATACTCCATGCTGGCACCCGAAGTTATGTTTCCATATTTCTTTTCACCACTGTCATAATCTATTGACACTTCATATTGGTCTCGTCTTGAGTCGAAATCTACCATGGTGGGTACGGTGTTGTCTGCATTCTCCTCCACATTCACCTGACAGGATTTTGCAAATCCATAATTATATTTGGCATACGATGCCAATATGCTGTTATCCTTGAAAGAGTGTTCATAATAGAAAGACCCCAACATACCTCCGTCAGAGCTCGTTTCCGACTGATTGTTATGAAAAGGATTGTTTGTATTTTCAGTGATATAGCGACCATCAAAATGAGCCTTGTTTCTATTGTCGTTATTTAGTCCCTTGAATATAGCAGAAAAGTAATCGTTTGAATTTGGCATCCACTTCAACAACAGATAGCCATCCTGATTATCAGTTCTTTTCTTGACCTCACCATTTCGATTCTTAATAGCGCTTCCGTTGCTTTCGTTTACTTCATAACTTGTTTTGTCGTGGCGAAGATAGGTAAGACCAACATAGCCCGAGATTGCGAATTTTTTCTTTCCTACTTCAAAACGTCCAGCACCTAAACCATATCTTGAAGGAAAATCATGGCGTGTGCGAAGCTCTGAGAAAGAATACCAAGGCGTGTCTTTACGTAATCGTATGTTAAGTATCTTGGTTACTCCCATTTGCAGATAACGTGCACTGACAACTTCTGAAAGTTCCACAGATTCTATACGAGAAGGATCAATGGGGGCTATGCCTGAATTGAACAACTTGCCGTCAACGAGAATTAGCGGACTTTCCCCATCAGCCATCTCAACAGTCTGATTAGAAATATCCACTCTCAACAAGGGTATTTCCGACAAGGCCTTAAATGGATTGCCACATTCCTTGGCGTTCTGCGAAAGAGTATATACTGTACCTGTAGCTGTGGTTTGGGGTATTTTCTTAGCTGTCACAGAAACCTCGTCAAGTAGGATGGATTGTTCGGTCATTACCAGTACAACCTTGCTTTCTTGCGTCACCTCCTTCGAAATACTTACAGGAGTGTATCCCACACAGGATGCCTGTATGCTGTAAATGCCAGCCGAAGGCACAGTAGCAGTAAAAACGCCTTTTGCGGTAATACCAAAGTCCACTATTGAGTCGCCGTACTGCACACTTACTTCAGCACGTTCAACGGCTTGTTGTTTGCTATCCTTTACAAATATCTGTAGATGAATTTGGGCAAATACACTGATATACGTCAGCAGAAGGCCAAAAGTTAACAATGAAACACGCTTACAAAAATTATTTTCCATATACTCTATCTCTTATCATTTTAATATTAAACTGCAGGAGAACAAACTCTGCCATATTAAAGTTTATATTTTCCAGAAAACATGGAATATCATCAGATTCTTCCATTTTCTTTTGGCATGGTCCTCCACATATAGGTAACAACTTACATTTCTTACATTTATCCTGTAATTCAAAATTGTTTAAGTACGCTGTCTTTTCCCTGTTCCACATGATGTTTCCATTTTCCATATGTCCAAGAGCATGCTCATTGTCAAATTTTGGTATGGTAGTACATTTAAAAACATTTCCATCATAATTGATGACCGCTTCATTTTTTCTGTCACACAGGCAAACACCACCTTGACCATAATAGTCAACTACAAAATTGGCCTTAAAAAGTTTTTCCATTGTAGATAGAATCAATGATTGAGGAATGTTATCAACATCTACCTGCCAAACTTTTTTTAAAATTACTTTGGTTCTTTTTCTATCTACAGCCTGCAATTCTTCTAAGATAGAATCAAAGTCATTAAGGGTATCTTGATCAAAATTGATTCTTATTGCAATATACGACCGCTTGATATGGTCTAAAATATTATGTATATTTTTTACTGTTGCGGAAAAAGCATCAAATGAAGAAGATTTTGGATGCTTTGTCTTATTATGCTGTTCTCTATTTCCATCAAGAGTAATTTGGAAAAAGCATCTGTAGTCTTTTAAAAAATTTATTGCCGTCTGAGTACAAAGTGTCCCGTTTGTGGTAAAGTCTATAATAAAATTTATATTATTGGCTTTGCAAAAGTCATCGGCTTTAGCCACTATCTTTTTTATTACAAAAAATCTAAGGAAAGGCTCTCCACCAAAAAAAGACAACTTGAGGGTTGAAAAAGGTTGTTCCTTATAGTGTGACTCTATGTTTTTAGCAACAGCTTCTATTGTTTCTTCACTCATCACACTTTTAGGTATTTTATTTTCATAGCAATACCAACATGACAGATTACAATCTAATGTTGGATTAATAATGAGTTGGTACATACTTGTATCTTCAAAATCCCTTTTACGCTGGGCTTGTATCTCTACAAATTCATCAGCATCCTCAGATACAAGAAATTTTCCTTTTTCCAATCGTTCGTATACTTGCGGATATATTTGTTTTATTTGTTCCAAATTGTCTGCATCATATAATTTGAACACATCTTCAGACAGCAAAATATGTGTTTCGTTGCATAAGTTAGAGCAAAGATATACTTTGGGAGCTACTTTTTGGCTCAACTGATAAAAAGATTTTCTTACATTCATCGATGCTTACATTTAAAAAATCTGGAAATACAGTAATTATTATAAATAACTGTATTTCCAAGATTATATTGTGTTGTGAATTTTTCTGTATAATTAGCGTCGTATTATATGACAAACAGATCTATTATTGACACTTGCACAGTTGACACCATTATTAATGGAAGAACAATTTGTTCCATCATTGATGGTATCACAATTACTACCATGGTTTATAACATTACAATGTAACCCATTGTTTAACGATTCATTTAAATCAACACCGCCAAAGTTTTCTCCTCCGAACAACATTGACATTCCATTTTTAGAGACTTGCTCTAACAGTTCATTTGGGATGTTGACTAATCCCATTGAGTTTTTTACTTTTTGTACCATAATTATAACATTTTTTGTATTTGTTATATAGGCAGACTTTCTGCCTCTCTTTTTATATTTCTACATCACCTTGATAACTGACACTACCATTGGTAATGGCGAGTTCATATACTCCTCTAATTACTTGGGGAATAAAAAGTGTTGTGCCTGTTATATAATAGGTATAACTCTCTTCCTCGTTTGAAAGTGTGAGCATATAACCTACTACATTTTCTGGTACAGTAATGACATTAGCTGTAATATCAATACAGAGTGGTCTTGATGGAGCCTTACTTGGTGAAGAAATGCCTTGATGATTATTATCAAAGCTACGTGCCACATAATAAGGCTCTGCTTTACTTTGGTGCGGACAAATGAGCATTGCTCCCCCGATTAGTAATAAATAAAAAACTTTTTTCATGTTGATGACTTTTTTAAAAAACTATGGTGCAAAGATAATCTGATCTTTCTGAAAAATTATAAGGAAAAGGCTATGAAAAATTCACAAGAATTCACAAAGACAATATAAGTCGCTATAATACAAACAATTATAAAAACTTCACAAAAATCAACAAGAGGATAGTTTCATTTAAATTAAAGCTAAAATATAGTTTCCCGAAAGAAAAATACCCACATCAATTTGCATTTTTCCAATAATTATATTATCTTTGCATAAGATAGGCTGCATCTCAACAAAACATTCAAGCAAGCTTGATGATTCTGCATTCGGTTTGCACTATCTTTACAGAAGATGGGCTGCACCTCAGCATAACATTCAAGCAAGCTTGATGATTCTGCATTCGGTTTGCACTATCTTTGCAGAAGATAAATATATAGAAAAATGAAAAAACTTCCGTTAGTACTTTTAGCAATTGTGTCCTTATTTGTGCTTGCTGGTTGTCATGGCGACAAGCAATATGATGACTTGTTGCAGCAAGCTGACAGCATCATGAATATAGATGATGATTCGGCAAAAGTTGCTATCAAACTATTGGATAAGGTCAAGCCGCAGCTAAATGACTTTTCTAAAGCCCAACGTATGCGTTATCAGTTGCTCTATCATAAGGCGAAGAACAAAGCAGACATTTTGTTTTCTTCAGACAGCATCATGAAAAATGTCGTAGCTTATTACGAAAAACATGGTACATCAAATGAACGTATGCTTGCCTACTATATGCTTGGTTGTGTATATCGCGACATACACGAAGCACCCTTAGCATTAGAGTATTATAATAAAGCTACGGAACAAGCTGACACTGTCAGTCAAGATTGTGACTATTCTACACTCTATAGAATATATAGCCAAATGGGAGTTTTGTTTGAAAAACAATATTTATTTAACCAAGAATTTATTGCATATAATAAAGCTACAAAATATGCTTATATGGCTAAAGATACCCTTAACGCCTTATTATGCTATATGAATTCCTATATTGATTTAAACCAAAATGACAGTATAATAGCTCGTAACCTTCGTGCAGCAAATCTACTCCGCAAGCATGGATATAATTATTATGCAAATATGGCTTTCGGCTCAAATTACCCATATTATATCAAAAAAAATGATTACATAAAAGCAAAAGAAGCTTTTGAAGAATATAAAAAGATAAATTTTGAAGGTAATTCGAATTATAAAGATGCAAGTGCATATTTATTATATAATGAAGGAATGTATTATTTGTTTGCTAATCAGTTAGATTCTGCTCATATAAGTTTTCAAAAAAGTTATATTTACGCTCAATCTTACAGCAACAAATGTGCAGCCACAAAAGGATTGGCAAAATATTACACAAAAACAAATCATTCAGCTTTAGCTGCAAAGTATGCCTTATTGAGTTCTGAATATAATGATTCCTCACTCTATGAGTTGAGAGAATCGCAGTTGCAACAAATGCAGGCTATGTATGACTATAGCAGAAATCAAAAACTGGCTAAAGAAGCTGAATATAAGGCAAAGCAAAGACTAAATACAATATACCTTATTATTATAAGCAGTTGCTTGATTTTATTATCGGCTGTTTATATCTACAGAAAAAACATCAGGAAGAGAAACCATAAGCTATTGGTGGCTCAACGCCTATACAAAGCCAGCATTCTGAAATTGCAAACGACAAAGACTGAACTGGCTCATCTGAAAAACTTGAACGAAACAAAAATAGCGGCTCTCATCAAAGAAAAAGAGGCTATCATAGAAAATCTCCAAAAAGAAATTAATCAATACGAAAGCATTCATTCCGGACGTAATCTTGTCGAGATAAACAAACAACTGATGGATACATTTGTGTATAAGAAACTGGCTTATATAGAATGTCATCCGCAAGAGAAAATCACTGACGAAACCTGGGACAACTTAGAAGAAACCCTTGAGGGAATGATTCCATCTTTGGCAAATATCAAATTGAAACTAAGCAAAAAGGAATATCGTATTTGCCTGCTGATAAGACTGCACTTCTCCCCCTCTGCCATCAGTTGCTTCATGCAATGCAACTTGCCCGACATTTCCATGTCGCGTAAACGTATGCTGTCGAAACTGTGTGAAAAGGACGGAAAACCCAAAGAGCTGGATGAATATATCCAACATTTGATGTAACTCAACTTTCGCAAGATACAATATTGGAAATCCAATTAAACAAGTAGAAATAATCTCCAAATGATAATAAAAAAAGGGGCGAGTCATCCCGCCCAAAATTCACAACGGAATAATCCTTATTGTTTAACCTTAGCTCCTAATTTCAAAAAGTTTTCCTCATTCTATGCCCCTAATTTTAGAAAAGCAGTATCTTTGCATTTATTTAGGGTCTGCTGAATTAATTCAGCAGACCCTAAATAAATAGTCTTCGGCAACAAGCCAAAGGCACTCACGAAATACGATATCGAAGATACGAAACGACAGCACGTGAAACTGGAGGAATCTATTGGAATTGGTACAAAGAAGAGGCCTTCCGACTTTTTCTAATTCTTTATTTCAATATCTTCCTTTACGTTATTGCGTATCTTGGTGAGGAAAGCCTTCATGCGACCGGCATCCTTATGGTCGATGATATCGATCAGCTCGGCAAGCTCCTCACGAATCTGGCTCAACTGTCCTGAAGTATAGGGGTTGAAGAGAACTTCTTGCAACAGATAGTCGTCCTCGTTGAGTACGCCCTTGGCTATGTTCATGTGACGTTTGAAGGTAGTACCCGGAGCATCCTGATGCTTCATCACAGCAGCAAAAACGAAAGTGCTGGCAAAAGGAATACTCAGCGAGTAAGCCACGGTCTGGTCGTGCTCGTCGAAGGTGTACTCGTGCATATTGAGTCCCAACTGCTGGTACAGATCCTTGAAGAATATCTTGCCCATATAGTCGCCTTCCTTGATGATGACGGCATTCTCCTCTGACAACTGATTCAGATTGGCAAAGGTAGGACCAAACATCGGGTGCGTGCTGACAAAACGGAAACCACTCTTCGTATAAAACTCGTGCAGGCCTGTCTTCACACTGGCTATATCGCTGATGATACAGTCCTTGGGCAACCAGGGCAACACCTCCTCAAAGGCAGGCAAGGTGTACTTCACCGTCACGGCATTGATGACGAGCTCGGGTTTGAACTCGGCTATCTCCTCCAACTTGGTGAAGCGCAGACAGTTGTAGGTAAAGCGCAACCGCTTGGCATCCTTCTCGTATACGGCCACCTCGTGGTCGAAGCTGAGCAGGTCGATGAAGAAACTTCCCATCTTGCCTGCTCCCATTATCAATATTCTCATATCTCTTTATAAGTAAAGAACGAAGTGTATGAATTTTACTTCTGGTTCAGGATTTCCAACTGCTGGCGAACACTCTCCTCGTGGATGTGCTCGAATATCTGGGCAGCAAACTCTGGACTCATGCCACAGAGTGAAGCCTGAGCAGCACGCTTGTCGAGAATCTCGTTGTAGCGGTTGGTCTGCAGAACTGTCATATTGTGCTCCTTCTTGTATGTACCAATCTCACGGCACACACGCATGCGCTTTGCCAAAAGCTCCATCAACTGATTGTCCAGTTCGTCGATCTGTCCACGCAACTGATGCAGTCCCTCTGTAGAGTAGTGCTCATCGCGAACGACAAGCAGACTGAGAATGTAGTCGAGTACATCGGGAGTAACCTGCTGCTTGGCATCGCTCCATGCATCGTCAGGACTGCAGTGGCTCTCGACGATAAGACCATCAAAACCGAGATCCATAGCCTGCTGACACAATGGTGCTATCAAGTCGCGACGTCCACCGATGTGGCTTGGGTCGCAGACGATAGGCAACTGAGGAATGCGGCGATGCAGTTCGATTGGAATCTGCCACATAGGCAGGTTGCGATAGATCTTCTTGTCGAAGCTTGAGAAACCACGATGGATGGCTCCCAAGCGCTTGATACCAGCCTGATTGATACGCTGCAAGGCTCCTATCCAAAGTTCCAGGTCGGGATTGACAGGGTTCTTGACCAACACAGGCACATCGACACCTTTCAGACTATCGGCCAATGCCTGCATGGCGAATGGGTTGGCAGAAGTGCGGGCACCTATCCACAGCACATCGATGCCATACTTAAGAGCCAGCTCCACATGCTCGGGTGTTGCCACCTCGGTAGCTGTCAGCATGCCGGTCTCCTCCTTTACCTGCTTCATCCAGGGAAGAGCAGTCTCGCCATTTCCCTCGAAGCCTCCTGGCTTGGTACGTGGCTTCCACACACCTGCACGGAACATGTGGCATCCCTTTTCTGCCAACTGCTTGGCGGTTGTCATAACTTGTTCCTCGGTTTCGGCAGAACATGGTCCTGCTATTACGATGGGACGTTCCTGATCACTGGGAAGACGTAAAGGTTCTAATTCTAATTCCATATCTTAATCTTTTATATTTTTTAATGTGAATGTTTTCTGTTTACTTATTTTTTATAAGGTGAAGACTCTATGCGAAGAGCTTCTTGATGCGCAGCAAGGCTTCCTTCATCTTGTCGTCCTTGGCACACAGGCTGATGCGCACATAACGCTTGCCGTTGCTTCCGAAGATAAAGCCTGGGGTAATGAACACCCGTGCCTCGTGGAGCACTTTCTCGGTCAGGTCTTCTACATCGGCATAGCTCTCAGGTATCTTACCCCAAAGGAACATGCCCACCTGCTTAGGATCGTAGGTACAGCCCATCACGTCCATGATCTGTTCGGCAATGTCGCGACGACGGCGATAGTTGTCGATGTTGTTTTCGTGGTGCCATTCATCGCTGTTACCTATCATAGCCTCGGCAGCAGCTAATTGTATGCCTCGGAACGAGCCATTGTCGATATTGCTCTTCACCTTGAGAATCCACGAGATGAAAGTCTTGTTGCTCGAAATCATCGCCACACGCCATCCGGGCATATTATGACTCTTGCTCAGCGAATTGAATTCGATACAGCAGTCTTTTGCTCCCGGCACCTGCATGATGCTCATGGGGTGCTCATTGAGGATGAGTGAATAAGGATTGTCGTTCACTACAACGATATTGTGCTTCTTGGCAAACTCTACCAGTCGCTCGTAAGTCTCCATGCGGGCATTGCCTCCTGTAGGCATATTGGGATAGTTGGTCCACATCAGCTTGACATGACTCAGGTCCATCTTCTCCAAGGCTTCGAAGTCGGGCTGCCATCCATTGTCCTCTCTGAGATCATAATAAGTTATCTTGGTACCCAAAATCTTATTGATGGCAGTATAGGTGGGATAGCCAGGATTAGGAATCAGCACCTCGTCGCCAGGATTGCAGAAAGCCAGGGTAACGTGCAGGATGCCTTCCTTGCTGCCTATCAGCGGCTGTATCTCTGTAGCCCAATCGAGGTCTACATCGTACCATCTCTTATAGAATTCTGCCATTGCCTTTCGCAGTTCAGGAATGCCCACTGTGGGCTGATATCCATGTGTGTCGGACTTCTGAGCCACTTCGCATAGTTTGTCGATGGTCTGCTTTGACGGTGGCATATCTGGACTTCCGATGGCAAGGCTGATGATGTCCTTTCCCTCTGCATTGAGCTGGGCTACTTCTTTCAGTTTGCGGCTGAAGTAGTATTCCTGTATCTCGGTTACTCTATTGGCTGGCTGTATCATTTTATTTAATGTTTTAATTTTTAATATTCAATGTTTTGTTTTGAATGTAAAGTATAATCGGCAGCAAGGCTCTTTTTACCCTTTTACCTTTTTACTTTTTTACTTTTATAACTTTTTTCAACTCCTACTCTCTTTCCTCGTACTCGCCGAGAACCTTGATTTTCTTCACCAGTGGTGTGATGGCATCAATACTCTGGCGGTATCGGGTAAGGTTGTCGAAGGTGAGGTCTACATAGAAGAGATATTCCCACTCATGTCCGATGACGGGCAGCGACTGAATCTTGGTCAGGTTCACATCGTAGAAGCTCAGGATGGTGAGCACCTTGGAGAGCGATCCCTTGTCGTGGGAAAGGCTGAAGACGATGCTTGCCTTGTTGGCCTTCTCAATGGGTCGAAGGAGAGCTGCCTTCTGCGGATTGCTCACCACGAGGAAGCGCGTGTAGTTGTGCGGATTGTCGTGGATGCCTTCTTGCAGCACCTTCATGCCATACATCTCGGCTGCATAAGTTGAGCAGATGGCAGCCCATCCCCTTACCTGATGCTTGGCAATAAAGGCAGCCGAACCTGCGGTATCTTCAGCCTCTACAGCTTTCAGGTCGGGATGATTGGCGAGGAATCTGCCACACTGCATCAATGCCACAGGATGGGAATGAACCTCCTGAAGTGTACTCCAGTCATCATAGATCGGAAGAGCG
>ERZ506428.153-NODE-153-length-25618-cov-13.2398_pt1 | contig 25618 bp, 20 predicted proteins | sample MGYA00513665_ERZ506428 | MGnify/ENA metagenome assembly ERZ506428 | reverse complement strand
AAATGGGGAAGTTAAAGAATTTAAAGAAGTTAGAGAAGTTAAAGCCATATGCTTTACAGCTAAATATTCAGGTTCCTTTTATTCTTTTCTTTAACCTTTTATCAGAAATAAGAAATAAAGCAAAAGGTCAGACATTACGCTTTATATTTGTGACAGATGACAGATTGACACTTGTTTACATAACATTTATGAAATAAATAAAAAATACCATTCCTTTTAAGGAACACTATTTTTTTATTTTTCGCGAAAGTATATAAGAACATCTGTCACATCTGTCACCACCCACTATAAGCTACTGTGTTTCAGCGACTTAACCACATTTACCGATCTGTCATCATCTGTCACCACACGTCATCCTTTGCCAAAGATTATGTTCCAAGTGCGCATTAAAAGCATTGAGATAGCCACTGAAGGCTGTTAAGGTAGCCACTGAACACCGTTGAGATAGCCACTGAAGGCCGTTGAGGTAGCCACAGAACACCGTTAAGGTAGCCACTGAAGCGCATTCGGAGAGTCTTAACTGTTTTGGGTCGCCGGATGAAGCCCCCTTTCAGAGCCCTCCAATATACATACTACGTATATGGAGGTTAAGACAGGCTTCATCCGAGCGTTCATTCCCGCCAAATAACGCCAATTCCCGCCAACGCCCCTTTGCATATCGTACCTTTGTATCGTCGGATGGAGGCGGGAGTGTCTTCGACATAGCTTTTGAACGGAGATATTGTATTGCGGTCTTTGACATTATGCTAAGAAATGGCCAAACAAAAAACAAGGGGCTGTGCCGTAAGCGATAATTACGACACACCCCCATAGTTTGTTTTATGAATGGGATACCTTATTTGAGATATACCTTAGTCATCTTGTTGCCTCTCTTGACAATGTAAACGCCGTGTACAGGTTTCTTCACTTCCATGCCCATAAGGTTGTAGTAAGTCACCCCCCCTTTGCTTGGCGCAGCAACAGAACTGATGCCCGTTGCCGGATTCTCGCCGAGGTCTTCCCATCCACGGTTTCCCGTACCTTTATATACGTGGTTGTTCACTATCTTTGTGCCTGTGATGTCGTTTGTCTGGTCGCTGCCGGCATTGTTACAGAATATGATTCCCGTTGCATCGGCTGGAACAGAGAACGTCCAGATATTATCATTCACCTTCGTCATCGGTACGCCCGGCCAACTTGTCGGCTCGCTGCAACCCCAATAGTGGATGTTCACCGAACTCCAATTCGTAACAGAGTTGTCATAGAAGACAGTGATGTTTGTCGGCTTAGCCACCTTTTTGAATGTTGCAGAGCCTGTGTTTGTGCCATTCGCGCCGGTAGCTGTCCAAGTGATTGTAACCGACTCGCCATCGTTCATGCCCTCTCCTATTGTTACGGTTGTGCTTCCGCTGAGATTTGTCTCCGCACCATTACCTATCTTATATGATGCAGATGTGCAGTTGGCATTAGCCTTCAGCGTTACCTCCTGAGTTCCGATGAAGTCGCCACCGTTAGGCGAAATGCTCACGCGTGCCTCATCGCTGACTGCCTCGATGGTCTTCACATATCCGTCCAAATTGTAGTAACCGCCGTTCACAAACTTGAAGCCGCCCTGTTTGTTGCCCGGCACTTGGTCATTGCCTTTGTTACTGAATATTATCAATGCGTCTGCAGGAATCTCACCCTCGCCGGTGTAGGTCCACTTATATACGTTATTGCCGAGATATGTCATGCTCTGTCCGGGCCACTTGCCACCGGTGAAGTTCTTTGTTTCGTTCCATACCCACACAGATGCAGGATTCCAAGACTCATGCTCAAGGAAGATGGCCTGCTCGCCCTCCTCCATCATCGGCTCTGTTACTTCTGCCGGCTCTTCGCGCTCGCTACCGCCACCACCGCTCGATGCGGGTTTCTCGGTCCAAGTCTCCTCCGGCATTGTCTCGTCTGCCCATGTTTCCCACGGCTGACTTACAGATGCGGCATTGTAAAGGTACTTGCCATCCTCGCCTACCTTGCCCGGTGCCGGGGTCTTAGCAGTGCTGAGAACATACACGCGCATATTTCCCTTGCCCGAGCAAGTAGCAGTGAGCGTGTTGTTTGTAACATTAACCTCCTCGCCAGTGATAGCGTCTACATATTTGCCGTTAAGGATATTAGTGAATGTTGAGCTTCCGCTGATGGTTACGAGCACGTATGAGTCGGTGTTAGCATCCACGTAACGACGCTTGAAAGACATCTTGCCCGAGCATCCGTCTGTGCTATACTGACCCTTGCGCAATGCCGGAACGGCTGCGCGAATCTTGTTCAGACGCTGTATGTGGCGTGCCAACGGATAGGTAAGAGTAGACTTCATGTTGCCTGTCGCATCGGTCCAGTCAGCGAAATCGTTCACCGTAACGTCGCCCTCAATATATCCTCCGAAGTATGCGCGACCTGTATTCTTCAGTGCCTCAACCGCACCCTTGTCGATAGGACATCCCTTTTGGAACTCAACCTCAGAGCCGTAATATATACAAGGTATGCCGCGGAAGGTGAACATCAGCGACAAGTTCTCAGCCCAAGTGTCCTGAGTACCCGTGAAACGGTAGTTGCTGTCGGGCGCATAGTCGTGAGAGTCCACATACACCACATTATATGTAGCGTCGTTATAGAGGTTGTCCTGACCGTGAACGCCGAACGCTCCCTGTGCGGAATTAAAGTTCCAGTGCATGGCGAAGTCTATCACGTTCAACCCGGAAAAGTCTTTGTAGTCAGGTGTGTGGTAATCGTTTCCGTTGAGCAGCGCATTGTTACTCTTGCGTAATATAGACTCATCGTGCCCCAGGTCGTCTTTTCCTGACTGCAATACAGATTCCCAGTTTGTGTGTCCCTGTACTGTGGAGTAATCCTGCGAGCCTTCCTTCTCTTTCGGTATTGCCTCAACATCGTCCCATGAGCTTGCGTCCATTGTCCACGGATAGTCCTTAGACTCTTTCCATGTGTAGTAGCATGGTGAGCAGTTGTAGTTCTCGCCGCGGTATATCACCTCCATTGAGCGTGCGCACACCTCTCCGTACATGAAGAACGGCGTGTTGCCACGTTTGGCTTTAGCCTCCGGACTCTCTGAAGCCTCGATGAACTGTGGCAGGAACATCTTGTTGAACGACAAACGCGGAATATGTCCAGCTGTGTCTATACGGAAACCATCGATACCCATCTTGATAAAGCGGGAATAGCATTCCACGAGGTACTTCGTGACCACAGGGTTCTCTGTGTTCAAATCGACGCAGTCGCCTGCAATCTGTCCCCACCAGCGCGACGGGTCGTCCCAGTCGAACCAAGCTTTGTGGTGCCAGTAGTTATGCGTGTCGCGGTTTGTGAAGTCAGAGTTCTTCATCATTGCCAGGCGTGTGCCATATTGATTTGCCGGTTGCATGTCGGGATAGTCTGCAGGAAGCATTCCGCCCTCCGAAGCAGGCACGGGTATCATCGAAGCATTGATGTCGCCGAGGTCTTTGGAGTAGTCTTTCTTGAACATTTTGCACAGGAAGTTCTCACCGAAGTTGCCCGTATGCTGAAGCACAATGTCGAGAATGAGCTTCATTCCACGCTTGTGAACCTCGTCGATGAGTGTCTGGAATGCCACGTCGGCATCAGCATCAGAGCTTCCTTTCGACACATAACGGTGGTCAATCTTCGAGAAATCCATCGCATGATAGCCGTGATAGTCGAGTCCCGAACCGTTTTCGACAATCGGAGTAATCCACACTGCCGTGAATCCGAGAGCCTTGATGTAGTCGAGCTTGTCGATAAGTCCCTGGAAATCTCCACGCCATTCCGGGTCATTGATGTTCTTTACTCCGTCCCAACAATAGACGTTGTTGTTCCGGTCTCCGTCATAAAAGCGGGTTGTCATCGCGAAATAGATTGTCTCATCGCGGAAGTCGGTACGGTCACCGACGAATGTCCCATCCGCCATTGTTTGCTGTGTGGCACCGAATAACAATGCCATCACCATAAAAAGTAGAAGTCTGAATTTCTTCATAAGAAGGTTGTAATTTAATTTTTAATTAGGTTATAATTGATGATATATTAGTTACTAATGTTGCAGGAGAGCATTGCTCTTGTAAAAATCGTGTACAAAATTAATGTTTTTTACAATCCTTGCCGCTTGTTTTAAATCAAAAAGTAGTGTATTTGTTGTGCAATCGTTTACACTTAGGGGCGAGGTAAATAAAACAGGGCGACCCGTATTGACAGGTTTTTATTATTTCCTTATAATACCTAATATAAATGCACTAATTAACGTGAGTTCGACGAATTTTCAAATCTTCTTCTCAACCAGTGTAAAGACTCGGTTCTTTGAGACGGTTTGGTTACTGTTGCCTGGTAATGTCATTACCCAGCATCGGTAACAGCATTACCAGGGCTCGGTAATTGCATTACAAAGCCTCGGTAATCTCGTTACCAGGGCTCGGTAACAAAAACAGATAGGGCAAAACAGGGTATGGCAGCTATTGGGAATTCGTCGAACTCACGTTATATTATTGTTTGGCTGGCGCATTTTTTATGATGTTTTTTCGCCAGTTCCGTGGATTTTCCGTAATTTTGCACCAGCGTAGTGGACACAGGCGGCAGACGTTGCCTGCCATATATATAATTTGTATGATGAAGAGACTTGGTAACATAATATTGTCCGTATTCCTCTCAACGATGATTGTCTATCTCGTGGGAGGCGTGGCGATAGTGCGTTGTTGCCATACCGAAATGTCGGGCTGGGATGTCTCTTTGGAGACTGACGGCTGTGAGGACGGTTGCCCGGAGAATCCAAACTGCATCAGCGTCACTGTTGTCAAGCTCACGCCATACACTAAGTCTTTCGTCCATGATTTCTCCGTAGTGCCTAATATCGTGTGCGCCGTCATAGAGTGGCGTCTCGCAGATTGTCTTGGCATAATAGGCTTGGCGGGCTTCCAGCATGGGAGGATAACGGAGAAAGCCTCTTTGCCGCCCAGGGCATATCTGCGGTTAATCAAGGTTTTGCTTATTTGATTTCAGGCTTGTTTTTTTCTTACGGCGGGAATACAGCCCCCGCTTTTGGAGTGTAGTTTTTATTTAACAACAAGTTCGCAACCGTATTGCAATAATATGCGATACATTTGCGCATGAAATCAATTATAAAAGGACAATGAAATTAGAACTATTGGCTTCAGCTCTTATGGTGCTGTTGCCTGAAATAGCTGTGGCACAGAGCGACAGTGTGCCGGAAATGAAAGACCAGCAACTGAAAGAAGTTACCGTGACAACCCGACGCGCGGGGACAGTGAAAAGCCGTGGAGTGGCAAACGCTGACCTAATAAACAGTCTGGAGCTGCTCAAGGCAGCGTGCTGCAACCTCGGCGAGAGCTTCACCACTAATCCCTCTGTAGACGTCAACTACTCCGACGCGGCTACGGGAGCAAAGCAGATAAAGCTCCTCGGATTGTCGGGGACATACGTGCAGATGCTTGCGGAGAATATACCAGCCTACCGTGGCGCGGCGTCGCCCTATTCGCTCGGGTATATCCCGGGGGCATGGATGAAGGGGATACAGGTGTCTAAGGGCAGCTCTTCAGTGAAGAACGGCTATGAGTCGATGACCGGCCAGATAAACATCGGCTTCAAGGAACCGCAGGACGCGGAGATGGTGAACTTCAATATGTATATGAACACCATGGCGAAGGTGGACATCAACGCCGATGCCAACATACATATCAACAACCGGTTGAGCACGGGGCTGATGCTACACTACGAGGACAATCTTAGCAGCCATGATGACAACGGCGACGGTTTCCTCGATGAACCTAAGGTGAGACAGTATAACATCCAGAACAAATGGGGATATTTCAGCGACAGGTACATACTCCACGCATACATAAGGGCTCTGAGGGAGAAGCGCGAGGGAGGGCAGTCGTCCGGTCACGCTACGCCGGACGAGGAGCATGGATTGTTTAAGATTGGAATGGAGACCAACCGTATAGAGCTTGCCACGAAGAACGCCTTAATCCTTGATAAGGAACACAACACCAGCATCGCGCTTATAACGTCGGGGACGTTCCACAGCCTTGACTCATATTTCGGCATGAAGGTTTATGACGTGAGGGAAAAGAATGCATACGCCTCGATGGTTTTTGAGACGGAACTCGGCCATGACCACAGCCTTTCCGCAGGTGTCAGCTTCAACCATGACTATTACAGCCAGTGGCTGGCGGACGGCATAGTCGGGAGGACTAAGAGCGTAGAGAAGGAGACAACGCCAGGGGCGTATGTGCAGTATACGTATGACTTGCACGGCAAGCTCGTGGCGATGGGAGGGCTGCGGATAGACCACAGCAGCCTTTATGGTACGTTTGTAACTCCAAGAGCACACGTGAAATGGTCGCCTAACGACATCGTGTCGCTGCGCGCGTCGGTGGGAAAGGGCTACCGCACCGTCCATGCGCTGGCGGAAAACCACTATCTGCTGGCGAGCGGTCGGCAGCTTGTCATCGATGACCTGAAGCAGGAGAGGGCGTGGAACTATGGTGTCAGCACGGCTCTGTATATTCCTTTGGCTGGCAAGACGCTGAACCTGAACGCGGAATACTTCTATACCGATTTCGGGCAGCAGGCGGTGATTGACTATGACAGCGAGCCGGGAGTGATACATATCGCCAACTTGAACGGGAGGTCGTATTCGCACACGTTTCAGGTGGACGCCTCTTACCCCGTGTTCAAGGGCATGACGCTGACTGCCGCCTATCGTTACAACGATGTGAAGAGCACGTATGGTGGGGAACTGAGGCAGCGTCCGCTGACGAGCCGCTACAAGGGACTGCTTACAGCGTCGTACAAAACGCCACTCGGACTGTGGCAGTTTGACGCTACCCTACAACTGAATGGTGGCGGAAGGATGCCTGAGCCATACGGTATGCCGGACGGAACGAAGTCGTGGGCTGGCAGTTTCGGATCATACGAGCAGGTGAGTGCGCAGGTGTCACGCTGGTTCAGACATTTCTCCGTGTATGTGGGCGCGGAAAACCTTACCGGCTTCAAGCAGAAGAACCCTGTCATGAACGCGGAGACCCCGTGGAGCAGTGCGTTCGATCCGACAATGGTTTGGGGACCTGTGCAGGGGCGTATGTTCTATGCCGGAATAAGAATCAACTTAGAGAAGATGTGACGTGCACCGTAGTTGTATAGGGCAAGTTTTAAAGAATGGTCAAATTCATTGCCGTTGTACAGTTGTACACTGTCCGTGGAGTTCGTCACGCTGCCGGTAAGAAGACCGGCAGCACCACTCGTGGGCGAGAGGCACATCTGTCTCAGATAACCATTATTATATATGTGGAAAAGTGGGCCGTTGAAGAAGTTGTACTTGTCATAGTAGTTGACAGTCTCCATCTCGTGGGAAACAAGTTCTACGCCACAAGAAGAGGCGGTATATGAATACCCCGAGTTGCATATACCGCCATTGCTTGAATAGTTGACAACGGCGGACATACAGTCTGTCGGCGTGTTCTTGCAGACGCCCTGTATGACAAGGCGGTGGAGGTCATAAACAAAGTTACAAAGATTACTCATAAAAACCATAAACCAACATCTATATTATAAGACATTGATGAAAGCCTCTTCATGAGAAAGCTCTCTGAGATGTCCATTGGGAAGTATTTCAAATGCCTTGGGATATGGAAAAGTCCATAATTTTTCATTCATATGGATATTTCTCGTATTTGGGATTCCATATTTTCCTTTTTTTATCCACGTATTATCTAATACATTCTTTGCTTTGTCTGCTCCATACAATACTATCAAGCATCCGTTTCTATAGAAATATCCGTCATATCTGTCACTGTCATAAACATTCATAGAACGAAACAAAGCATATTGCTTGTTGTCTTTTACACAAAACCGCAGTTCATATAGCACATTAATATTATAGTAAATATATGAATTTATAAAATCATTCAGTTCTTTGTTCTTGACAACATTGCTTTCCGAAGTCCGTTTCCTGTTATATTTCAATTCTTTAGTATCTTTAATCAACTGCAAGTTGTTCTTATCCTTTATTTCATAACTCTCAGAAACAGGCTCGCAAATAATGTCAATCAGAACCCCATTCTTGTAATTCCCTATACTATCTTTGTACTTTAACATACATTCTGTATCTATTAAAGAAGACCTGTCCAGACTGTCTGTTTGATAGTATGTCAACAGTCTATCTTTATAAATTATATAGCCATCTATCATATCTGGATCATAAGCCGCATTGCCTATTATAAACAACAAGTCGTGTCCTGCAAGTTGTGATATTCTTATGTCTATAACATCATATGAAGGATGTTTTGCGATAAAGCTATCGACAACAGTTCCGAGGAATGGGGATAAGGGACTATGTTCTGCGAAACAGCTTGTCAATAAAGCAATTAGTATTACTGATAAAAGATTCTTCATTATTTATAAACTTTATATTTAATTTGTTCATAATCGGATTAAAACAAGGATTAAATTTAGAACGTATCCGAGGCTATCTTCAATTTATCTTTTCGCCCCCATAAGATTTATCATTCATTGTGATAAGCCTCTGGTGTTGTCGCTGGATGAACACCATACCAAACATCTTTCATATTAATGTCTATTGGAGAGACTTCCATAATCTTGTTTATTAAAGGTCTAAATTTACAGTTCACGTCTCCAGTATATAGCATAATATATTGTCTGTCATCTATCAGGATTATATATCCTGCCGCATCATCCTCCCCAGGACCAGCAAATTCATTTATTTCTTCCATTTTCTTCACTTTTTCTATTTCATCTTTCAGGTTTCTATAATCCTTGGCAGATATTTTTTGTTCTTTCTGCCTGAACTTTTCAACATACCATACTTTTCTACCTGTCTCATCTATTTCATATTTCTTATATTGTGTCCTGTCTGCTATGATACTGTCGCGATAAGGGTAAAAACGCACATTGTCCCCAAGCATATCTACGAAATTTATTTTAGATGCCCCTTTGCCTAAAGTTGTCCTTATCGTCTGACTGTCTGTCACTTCTACATAATAAAAAGGAAATATCATATTTCTAGGAAAAATATAAAGCCTGCATATCGTATGGTCATTTCTGTCTTTCCTGCTACAACCTGCGCATACCAGAGATGCACAGATTAAAATTGATATATAAATTATCTTTCTCATATTGTTTAATATTCTATTCTTATGTTTAAATGTTGCTCCTTTCTCAGATTATTCTCTGTATATTCCTTATTCCTCTCATCACTGATTATTCCAACTGTCTCCAGTTCTTCTAACTTTTTGGTATCTCTCCATACACCACCTTGTGTATCTGTATATTTATATTCTTTCCTTATATTCCAATGTCTTCCCGTTCCGTTCATGTTTCTTAAGCCGTGGATGAGTTCATGTCCAAGAACTATTTGTGAAGGAATAGCCTCTTTGTATATTTTGCCTGTACCCTCGTCCTTTGTTAGTACAAACGGTTTTTCTTCTATATTATACCATATTTGAGTGTCCGTTCCCTTACCATTTATTGCATCAAGCCGATAAATACGATGAGCATGGCTAGAATTTGTTGTCAGACCAATAGTAGTAGTATGTTCGTTACTGATAACCGATGAGATAAGAGAAGAACCTATTTTTAGGTTTCTATTCTGATTTTTTGTTCCTCTGTTCATAATAATTATTTCTCCCGTATTCCTTTTCATTCCAAGTTTATCATTAGTCAATTTTTGCATCTGTCTTAATATAAGCATTCGCTGCTCCCAAGTTCCTACAAGTATGAGCTTCTTTCCATCAGGATCTATCGCACTCACAGGATTGTCCCCACAATATACATACGGGCTTATGCCACCATATTCATCCGCCAGCGGATCTACGCCCGTCCACACTACAAGGGCAGGGTCATACAGATGTGCGCCGTAGTCGTACAGGTCAAGACTTAAAGAATGGTCAAACTCTTTGCCGTTGTACTTATAGAGCTGGAGACCGGGATTCGTGCTGACATCACCGTAGATGCCGCCAAACGGGTAGTACTCCGTGGTCTGCTCCACCGTGCCATCCTCACTGACCACCGCGCGGTTGTTGCCGAGGTGGTCCTGCAGATAGTAATGGAATGATGCCTGACCGTCCTTGAACGTACAGTAGCCGCCGTCGAAGAGGAACTTGTCGAGAACGGAATACTCAAAGATGAACGGACCGCAAAACTCCGTATCGCGAGGATACATCATCTTGCTCCAACGGTCCATAATGTCAGAATCACCGCTGTCATCGGATGTGGAGTTGAATACGACACCGTCCTCTTCCCAATCTGAGAAGAAAAATTTATGTGGCTTGGCGATGCAGCCGTTGAACTTGGATTTGACACTCAGCCTCTCGCCGGTACTGCTGTATACATAACTGGTCGTATAGTTGCTCTCGGTTTGTTTGAGATTGCCGAGAAGGTCGTATTCAAAGGCGAATCCTTTATACGGGTCAACGGAAAGGGAGCCGTTGCCGTCGTACTCATAGACACCTGACCCGCCGTTGCTCTTGAAGTCGAATGAGTTCTCATATACAAGGCTACCAGCACCGTCTTCAACGGAAAGTACACGGTTGCCGTCAAGCGTCATCACGAGGCTGTCAATAAGACCGAAGTCGTCTGTGTTGCGCCTGCCGTAGCGCAGCAGACGGGTCAGAGCGCCGTTCTTGGTGTATGTCATGCCCCGCTCGCTGTAACGGTCGGTATTCTCGGACAAGGACGGACCTTCTCCGTAAACGGCGTCGGTGAGGCGGTTCATCTGGTCATACGTGAACTTGTAGCCGCGTGATGCCGTCTGCGTGCTGTCGCGCCACAGAACCGAGCTTATGTTTCCGTTGTAAAGAGGTGTGCCGTTGCCACTGTTATAGTATATATCCTCACCGTAGCCCTTGCCCGATATGCCCGTGAGCCAGCCACGCACGTTGTAGGAATATGCCACCGTTCCAGCATTGCCGGGAAGGGTCTTGGATGACGGACGGCCGAGAAGGTCGTATCCAAACGATGACACACGGTGGGACTCGCCGTTATAGGATATGTCTGTGAAATTTATCATATTAAAGTTGATATGGTATTAACATTATTCAATTGATTTTATTCGCAATTTTATAATAATAATGGTATGTTTCTGGTAAATCAACAAAGAAACTCCAATATATAACTTGCTGGCCGTTTTTCTCATCATAATTTAATGTCAATGACATAAGATCATCCCTATATCTATAAGAGGGATCTGCGTAATTATATAAACTGTCACTATCTAAGAAAAGGTAATCCATACAGATCATATTTATAGAGCATTCTTTCCAAGTTTCTTTATGCTTTAATACTATATTTCCATTCATGTCACATATTTTCTGTATATATGTACCATCCCTCATAATCAATAAGGTATCTGTCATATTTTTATTGTCCTTTGCAACATAAATACCTACAGGTTCATATCTGCAGCAACACGAAAGGTTTATGACTAAAGTGAACAGCGTAAATATTATAATGTACTTATTTTTCATAAATTATGTTTTTAGAATTTATATCCTATCAAAGAACTATTAATAGGGGGTATTGAGACAGTTTTTTTTCTGGTTCATCCGACATTTCGAGTGATGCGACAGTCATGCAAGGCATAGAGCCTTAGCTCAAAATAACGTTCGTCTCTAAATCCGTATGCCGTCCTTTTCATCACCTTTATCTTGTTGTTGATACCTTCGACTTTTCCAGTTGAGATATGGCAGTCATACCATGCAAGAATGCCGGTTCTGTGTGCCATCATTGTTGCAGCCATCTTCATCAGTTGTGGCACTTTACTCTCCTGCGCCTGCTTTACCCAGTCAAGCATTACCTTTTCAGCCTCTTCCTTATTAACCTGTGTCCAAATTTCCCTAAGTTGCTCTTTAAGGTAATATGCCTGTGAGAGGGGCTTGTTCATGTCCAGTGCGTTGTCAAGCCTTGTCCTATACTCCTTGTCAAAGATGTCCGCTCCATTGCTCAGCAGCAGGTACCGTGTGCCTTTCAGCACTTTGCGTTTGTTGATGTCCTTTTCCATGTTGTATTGTACCCTGCGTATTTCATCCAACTTCTCGTTCATAAGCTTTACCACATGGAAATGGTCGAACACATGTACCGCATTCGGGCAGTTTTCATACACGGATGATATGAAAGCCGATGACAGGTCTGTTGCGATATACTTGATATTAACGCCTTTCCGTTTTACCCGTTTCCAAAAACCATTCAAGGCGTCTGCTCTCTTTCCCTCACCGACATATAGGATATGGCCGTTCTTCAGGTCGACAACGATTGTCTTGTACACATGCCCTTTCCTGACGGCAAACTCGTCTATGCCGATACTGTCCACTCCTTCAAGGGAAGGCGGCGCATAATGGTATTCAAGATGGCGCGCATGGATTTCCTTGACGGTATCCCATGATATGCCCAAAAGGTTGGACGTGTCTTTCAAGGTCATTCCTCTTAACAGACCAACCACATATTTGGCAAAGCGATGGGTATAACTGCAACTGCCCGTGGCAAAGGGTATCTTCTCCTGCCTGTCATAATCACAATCTTTATTCTTACACTTGTAACGTTGGACTTTCATGCGGATTATCACTTTCTTGCCCCCTATCGGAAGCCCTATAAAGTCACGGATACGAAAACCGTTCTTGACCAATTGGCGATGACCGCACTTCGGACACACTTTTTCACGCTCTTTTGATTCAATATGTAAGATTATTGTATTACCTTTGTATTCTTCACGAGTGCATTTGTGGGTGTATAGCCCCCAGGCATGATATAGAAAACTGCTGTTCATGATTGTACATTTGTTGGTCGTTATTCAAATATACAATTTGTTCAGCGGTTTTCTTCTTTTTAATTCATACTATCACTCGAAATGTCGGATGAACCAATATTCAACCAAAAAGGCTGTTGGCTATAACTTCTAACGACCGAAGGGAGTGATAACTTCTTTAACTTCTATAACTTCTGAACTTGCTAAAGTTCAATCTATATTATAGGTAACGTTTTGACCGTAAAGATATTGCTATGATCAGTCTGTTTTTGTAGGCTAAAATGATAATTTTTATAGTATAACGGTAAGACTTTTCCAGTATTAATCAAACGATTCACAGGGATTTAAGGCTGATGGCATAAGTATAGTATTTGAGTCTGCCTGAAAATATGTTAATAATCGGGATTTTTGGGCTGATAGCATACGGAAGGTAATAACGCACAGAGTGGAGCAGGAGTGTTCCAGTATTTCCATTATGAAGAGAAATGATGGCTTTTGGAAGGTTGTTGCAAAGAAAACTCCTTTTGATAAAATATTTTTTGCGATTTGACGTTATATACTAATAATCATTTTTTTAGAAGAAAAATAAATAATAATGTCAATAGAACAACAGAAAACAAAAGACAGAAATTATCTTGTTCCTTTTGTATTGGTAACGTCGCTCTTCTTTTTGTGGGGCTTCGCTCGTGCCATTCTGGATGTGCTCAACAAGCACTTCCAGAATGCTCTGCACATCAGTATTACTCATTCCGCCCTTATTCAGGTTACCACCTATCTGGGTTATTTCCTGATGGCAATACCTGCTGGCTTCTTTATCAACCGTTATGGTTATCGCCGTGGCGTGGTCTTCGGTCTGCTCCTCTTTGGTGTGGGCGCCTTGCTCTTTATCCCGGGTGCTGCGGTGGGCAGTTTCTCAGCATTCCTGCTCTGCCTTTTCATTATCGGGTGCGGTTTGGTGTTCCTGGAAACAGCCGCCAATCCCTATGTTACCGAACTGGGTGCCAAGGAAACAGCTACCAGCCGACTGAACTTATCGCAGTCGTTTAACGGATTGGGTGGCATTTTCGCCACACTTTGCATCGGTCAGTTCCTCTTCAACCAAACCGAAGAGGGCGGCAATGTGGTGGTGCCTTATACCATTCTGGGTATTCTGGTGCTGGCGATAGCTCTGTTTTTCTCACGTGTAGAATTACCGGAAATCAGTCATGTGGCAACAGCAGAAGATGAGGCAGCCGGTTCTAATATCAGCAAACTCTTTTCCCATCACAAGATGTTTGTGTTTGGACTTCTGGCTTTGCTGAGCTATGAAGTGGCAGAGATTTCAATCAATTCCTATTTCATCAATTTCGTAACGGGCATGAAATGGATGGACGACCGCACGGCTTCCGTAGCCCTGACTTGTGCGCTGGCATTCTTTATGGTAGGCAGATTCCTCGGTTCCTGGATTATGCGCCGAATCAAGGCAACAACGATGTTGCTGATCTGTGCTTTGGGGTGTGTTGTCTGTATCCTTTTAGTTCTGTCAAATCTGGGTAAGATATCGTTGGTAGCCCTGCTTTGCAACTATATGTTCGAGGCCATCATGTTCCCTACCATCTTCAGTATCGCCCTCACGGGTTTGGGCAACCTTACCAAGACAGCCTCTTCGCTTCTGATGATGACGCCAATAGGAGGTTGCGGTTTCCTGTTGATGGGACTCATCGCCGACCGTACTCATTTCACGCTTCCTTTCCTGGTACCGCTCGTAGGATTTGTCATCGTTCTGGCTTATGCGGTTCGTGAATATAAACTTGCCAAGAAGTAATTGGCGGTTGGACAGAAAGATGTAAATATAAAGATGTTAAATTGCTAACTGCGTTTAGCAAAAACTTTGTGTTTTGTAGGGTATAGGTGCGGAATTAACTTTTTTAACTCGATTGCAACACGAAAAATCGAATTATCATTTTGTTGTCTCAAAAGAAAAAAGTAAATTTGCACTCGGTAAGGAAAGAGCCTCATAAGTTCTACACCTTATTATATATATGAAAGAAAAGAATGTTTCATTAAACAATAAAATTAATAACAATTATGGCAGTAGATTACAAGAAAATCGGTCTTGTGAACACTAAGGAGATGTTCGCAAGAGCTATCAAGGGCGGTTGGGCCGTTCCTGCTTTCAACTTCAATAACTTGGAGCAGCTCCAGGCTATCATCCAGGCTTCTTCAAACTTGAAGTCACCAGTTATCCTCCAGGTATCTAAGGGTGCTCGTAAGTATGCTAACCCTACTTTGCTCCGTTACTTGGCAGAGGGTGCTGTAGAGTATGCTAAGGAGTTGGGTTGCAACCATCCTGAGATCGTTCTCCACCTCGATCACGGTGATAGCTTCGAGACATGTAAGAGCTGTGTAGATTTCGGCTTCTCTTCTGTAATGATCGACGGTTCTGCACTTCCATACGAGGAGAACATTGCATTGACAAAGAAGGTTGTTGACTACGCTCATCAGTTCGGTGTAACTGTAGAGGGTGAGCTCGGTGTCCTCGCTGGTGTTGAGGATGACGTAGTAGCTGAGGAGTCTCACTATACAAAGCCTGAGGAGGTTGTTGATTTCGCTACACGTACAGGTGTTGATTCATTGGCTATCTCTATCGGTACTTCTCACGGTGCTTACAAGTTCAAGCCAGAGCAGTGCACACGTGACCCTAAGACTGGTCACCTCGTTCCTCCTCCATTGGCATTCGACGTATTGGCAGCAGTTGAGAAGCAGCTTCCTGGTTTCCCTATCGTTCTCCACGGTTCTTCTTCAGTTCCTCAGGAGTATGTTGATATCATCAACAAGTTCGGTGGTAAGTTGCCAGATGCAGTTGGTATCCCAGAGGAGCAGTTGACTAAGGCTTCTGAGAGCGCTGTTTGCAAGATCAATATCGACTCTGACTCTCGTCTTGCTTTCACAGCAGGTGTTCGTGAGACATTGGCTCTTCACCCAGAGTACTTCGACCCACGTCAGTACTGCGGTAAGGCTCGTGAGTACATGGTTGACCTCTATAGCCACAAGATCAAGGATGTTCTTCATTCTGACAACAAGTTGGCTAACCTCGACTAATTCGAGATTTTTCAATCTAAGATATGAGAGTGGAATCCAAAAGGGGTTCCACTCTTTTTGCTTTTTATAGGCTGACCATATTTTGCACCCAAAAGAAATACTTTGCTGGGCAAGTATGCTTTTATTCTTATATAATATCATTGTACAGGTAGAAGATGACGACAGCGTTTGGAGTAACGCAATTTAACTAAAGACATAAGTGTGAAGTAACTAAAGACAATATAGAATGATTAAACAAAAATAAACAAGCAATAAATAGAATACAAGTAAATGATATTAGATTATGAGAAAAATTTCAATGATGCCGATTTTGGTATTGGCAATGGCATTGGGCTTTGTAAGCTGCAGTGCAAGTGTCTGGCAACTATACTCTGAATACTACAGTAGGTACGCTGAAAGATGGTAACTATACGATTGTTGTCATGCGCAACCAGAATGTGAGAGCAGAGTTCCAGATGTCTTACGATTCATCTAAGGCCAAGAACCAATAATTGTATTTCCGATGACCAGTTTAAATTTTATTTATTATATAATAAGTTAGTAAAGTTACTACAAAACTAATATTTCTCTAAAAAAGTTATTCTATTTCATTTTTTATTTGTACTTTTGTCACACAATACAAATGATTCATTACTATTTGTAAAAAATGGAGGATAAAATGAAAGTGAAAGTTTTTGAATTAATGATGTTAGTATCGGCATCCTTACCTACATTTGGTCAAAATGTACTTACGGTGGAAGCCAATGCCATGAGGGATTCAGACAAGTTGGTGTATCAGCAAATGGAGTCTTGTTACCCAGGAGGTACTGGGGAAGGGGAAGTTTGGGATTTTAGTTCAATTGCTGATACAGAAGGCACACGCGAAATGACTATTACCAAAGATGCTTATTCGCATTTCCATAAGATTGAGGGGCAAGAAAAATTTTCCTATCGCCTTAATTCAGGCATCCTTGAGCAATATAAAAAAGAAAATCGTCTTTCTAAGATTGCGTATTTTGGAAAAAAAGTTACGTTAAAATACCCATTTCAATATGGTGATTCTCTTTGTTCTGAATTTGTTGGCTATGGTACGTATTGTGGTGACCATTCGGTGAAAGTAAAAGGTAAAGTGGCCATACAAGCAGATGGTTTAGGAAAACTTATTCTTTCCGAAAGAGACACTCTTGATAATGTTCTTAGGGTGCATACGCAAACCACAACTTTAATGGCAATGGATGTTAACTATGCAGAGATAGATTCCATTCATCCCAAGCAGGAAATCGAAGATAAGTATGAATGGTACTATAAAGGATTTAGGTATCCTGTCTGTATTGTCATCCAAAAATCTAGTTATGATATTTCAACTCCTATTGGTAGTTCCTTTTTAGCCTATAGGATATTACCTGAGCAATTTTCCCAGATAAGTGATGCCGTCAATGAAAAATTGAAATATGCAGGGAAAACTCGTAAGGACATAGATGTTTCTAAACATCCAAATTCATTCAGGTATGATGTTGCTAATGTAGAGGGAAGAGTTGATATCAGTTATGGTACAGACACTGATGCCAATGTAATGATAGCTCTGTCAAATTCATCTGGTGTCTTGTACAAAAAACAGTCTTATACTGTCAAGGCAGGTGAAACTGGTATCTTCCATATTGAGACTAGTGGCTTATTCTTAGGTCAATATGTTCTTTATGTCAATGTTAATGGAAAATTATATAATAGAACTATAAATGTCAAATAGCGCTATGAAAATTAACAGGATAATATCTATTGTCACTTTATTAATGGCAATCATATCAGTAAAGGCCCAACTTAAATTTCCTGGGGCACAACCTGGTTATTGGACTCCAAATCCAAATTCCTTTGTAGATGTTCAAACTCCAACTGCAGCCTCTTTGGGGAAGTATGGTGATGTGGGTGTGTCTTATTTCACAGGTAATCCTAATATAACAATTCCACTTTATGAGATGAATGTCCGTGGTGTCAAAATGCCGATTTCTTTGGATTATGATGCTACTGGTGTGATGCCTAATAGCTTACCATCTTGGGCAGGGCAAAATTGGACATTAAATATTGGTGGTGTGATTACACGAACTGTAAAGGGAAGATTTGATGAATGGAAGTATCCTAAGCACGTGGAGGCTAACTTTGCTCGCAAACCTTTTAATTACTTTGAATGTCATAATAAATTAATTGAATACATGGCAGAAGGGGGCAACTATAGTAAGTTGAAGGATGATGTTGCGTACTGTGGATATGACTATGCCCCTGATGAATATACTTTTCACTTTATGGGCAAGTCTGGCAAGTTTTTCCTGGACCAAGATGGAAACTGGAGAGTACAAAGCAACGATAATTTGGAAGTAATCTATGATTATAATGATCCTTCTAATCTTATAGGCTCTCTTTTTGAGAAATACCCATACTCGGCTGCTATAGACAAAGAGCAAAGTAAAACAATAGCTGGATTTGTTATTCGTGATGACGAGGGTAATGTATATACATTTGGCTATGATAAAAATGCCATAGATTATACTACAAATTTTTGGCACATGAGTGCCAATGAGAACAATGAAACATGGCATGCGTCTAGTTGGTATCTTACCAAGGTTGCAGATAGATATGGTAATGTGTTATATAAGTTGCATTATCAACGTGGCCACTATGTTATTCAAGTATTCAATGCCTATTACAGCGATTATGTGGATGAAAAAGCATCGGGAACACTTGGCACAAGTTTCTCATATGGTACAAATAACCAGAATTTTCCTTATACGATTTCTATTAGTTCTCCAGTTTATCTTAAGACGATAGAGGCAATGAACGGAATAACTGTTGATGTTTCGTCTGTTGATGTCACAGACAAACTTGCCACGGAGAACCTGTATCATTCACTGTATTCAGAGGGAATTCCGAACTTATACAGAAAGTTGGTGAGCATGGTTAAAGCTTGGGGAGTATCCCAGAATGGTGCACAGGTGGGAGGATTCTATTATTTGCAGAGCGATAAGGATTCCTTGGCTAATTTTAGGTATCCATCTTCAGATGTGTATGATGTGTTGAGTAGGGCAAGGATTCGTAGAATCCAATCTCTAACTATTCAATGGGACAAAGCAAGCCCTACGAGATATAAGGCTTATAGATTTTGTACAACCCAAACGAACCAAAGATTAAAACTTGATAGTTTGATGGTTCAGAATGATGCGATACACTATAGTAATATTACTGGAATAAAAGGTGTCTATAGATTTAAATACAATCAGTTTGAGAAACTGCCAAGTGATTATTTAACTTCTTGTGTTGACCATTGGGGATATTACAATGGAAAAGCCTATAAACATGCAGATTGGAGCTATGCTAGTAATATGGAAACTTTCAGAAATCCAGATTTTAGCTATACTCCAATAGGAATCTTGAATGAAATTGTCTATCCTACAGGCGGTGTTACCGACTTTGAGTATGAGCCAAACACTTATAGTAAGAAATTGAGCAAGGACAGGCAAAATATTTCGGAAATGGAAGGTGTTGGAGGAGGATTGAGAATCAAGTCAATCAAGTCTTACGATTCTGTGGATAAGAAAGAGTTGTTGAGCCAGAAGGATTATACATATAATATCCCCAATACCAACAAATCGAGTGGAGAATTGTTTGCTTCTCCTCTCTATTATTGGAAAGATTGGAAATTAAAATGTGAGCTTAAAAACGCTTCGTATCGCATGACGACGTTTCATACCTCATCCATCGTTCCTTTGGCTAACAGTACTGGTGTGAGTCTTGGTTACTCCTATGTTACAGAAACCATAAGGGATGTGACTAATCCGAGCAAGTTTCATGAGCAGCATGTTTACCATTACTCTAATCTTTCAGATCCTTCGGTGCGAGATCAACGCTTTACACTCACTTTTGGTTATGCAGACCAGTTTACACCTTTTGATGAGTGGTCTGAATTAGGTTTTAAAAAAGGGGTTCTCTTAGAGGAGAATACTTATGATGGTAATGGAAGAAAAGTGAAAGGTGTTGGCTATAAATATCGAAAGGATAATTACTTGAATCAATATGTCTATACCTCAAATCTTGTTTATGAGTGCTATGGCAATAGTGCGCAGTATTCTCACTATTTGGGTGGAGTCTATAAATTGTACTACCCAAAGTACGATGTAGTAGAAGAGCAGGATACCATGTTTTGTTCAAATGGCGCAAAGATGGTAACCACTCATACTTATGATAAGTCGGATGTAAAATTTAATTCATGGAGGCCTTACAAGCATCAAGTGGGTTTAAGAATAGTAAACTCGGAGGCACTCAATAGAGGTGTTTTCTCGGAGACTAACACCTATTCATTTGGTAACTTTAATGCAAGTAGTGGCAATGATTCAATATTGTATAAGGGTGATTTCTATATCAAACCATATAAAACTACTTATAGTAGGAATGGGCAACTTATATCAGAGGAAACTACTACCTATTCGGCAAGAAAAGTCAATGGCAAGAACCGCTTGTTACCGTATATGGTTATACGTAAGAATAGTTATAATGTAGTGGATACGCTTCTCACTTATAGTAGCTATACCAGTACAGGAATGCCTACAATTTACAAGGAGAAGGGGAAAACTGATACCTTTCTTAGCTGGGCTTGGAACGACTGCTACCTAATGATGCAGGGGCATTCCTATATACCATTTACGGTGTCTGATGAACTGTTCCTTGACCAAAACACGTGTATTTCTAAACTGACCTCTTTTTTGAAGGGCTATAGTTTTGGACAAATTACTGGTTATGTTTGGGATCCACTGTTTGGACCAATCATTATCATTCGGCCAAATGGTAATGTCAATTCTTTCAAATATGATAGTTATGGTAGATTGACCAGTGTGTATGACTATAATAACGTTTTATTAAAGGAATATGAATATAATTATCGCAAGTAACATGAGAATAAAGATAACTTTTTTAGCCTTGTGTGTTCCCTTTCTTTTATATGCCCAAAGCAAGAAACAAAACTATATAAAGGAAACATTGCACCTTGATACAAATGGTGCAAGTATTGAAAATGTTAGTTATTATAATGGCTTGGGTGATTTGTCAGAGATTGTATCAACAGCTTCTGGTACGTCGGATAATGTATATACCTTTAAGACTTATGATTCTAAGGGGCGTGAGAGTAAAAATTTTTATCCAACACCAATAGGTAGTGGATTGGACTTCAAGGACTATTATAGTTTTGTGAGTGCTTCCAGTAACTATTATAATGACGAGTATGCCTTCAAGCAGAATTATTATGATGATGCAGACCATATAGTCAGAGAGGATGTTGCTGGCAATAATTGGCATGCTCATAGTGCCCACAATGAGTTTTCGTATGAAACCAATACTTTGTCAGATAAAGTGATAAGGTATGATGCAGATCCTATTGCAAAGAGTTATTATCCGGAAGGCTGTCTGGAGAAGGAATCAGCAAAGGACGCTGATGGAAATGAAGTTGTTATTTTCAAGGACTTGGATGGAAATACCATCTTGGAGCGTAGAAACCAGGGGGATACTTATTATGTCTATGATAAGTTGGGGCAGTTGCGTTATATCTTGTCTCCCCAATATCAAGAAAAAGAGGATTTGGCTGCTTATGCCTATCAGTATGATTATGACAAATGCGGAAATCTCGTTCGTAAAACATTACCAGGTTCTCAATACACTCAGTATTGGTATGACAAGGAGGGACTTCTTGCTTATGAACAAGATGCTTTGTTGAGGGATAAAGGCTTGTATCGTTTCTATTTGTATGACCGTTTTGATCGTGTTGTATTGGTGGGAACAACGACAAGTTGTAATACCAATATCAAGAATGCGAAACTCAATGTGAGCTTTTCTTCCCAGAATGGTGGCATAGCAAATTCTGGCTATGCTTTTTATGGAAATACTTCCAACTTTTCCAAAGGCTCCAATGTATCCTTGGAAAAGGCTTATTATTATGATTCGTATGACTTTTTATCTGGTGCTTTTAAGGATGACTTCGCGCCAATAAGTCCGTCTCAAAAGGGTGGATGTAATGACTTGTTAGCTGGTTCTATTATCAAAACCTCTAATGGACAATTTTTGTTTACTGTCAACAGCTATGATCCTAAAGGCAACCTTATAAATACTTCAACTAAAGGATTGAAAGGTTATACAAGCAAGGTATCCAACACTTATTCTTTGACCAATAAATTGGTGACATCAGATGCAGAACTGGATGTCAAGTATGGTGAGTTACTTAAAATATCTTTGACCAATGAGTATTCCACAAGAAATAATTTACTTATTAGCAAGAAACTTATCCTATCTCATGGGGAAGGAACGGAAAGCTCTTCAACGCTGAATTATATGTATGATGCAACAAACAGGCTTTCGCAGATAGTTCGCCCTGAGCAATATGGAAATGTTTCTTATAGCTATGATGTTCATGGTTGGCCTGTCAAGATTGAGAGTAATAGCTTCAAAGAAGAGCTTTCTTATTCCGATGGTGTGGGTACTCCTTGTTATAATGGTAATATCAGTAGTTTAAAATGGTCAAACAGTAACTATAGTGAAAAAAGAGGTTATAAGTTTCATTATGACAGACTCAACCGTCTGACTGAGGCAAACTATGGCGAGGGAGAAAGCCTAAGTAATGCTGGTGATAATTTTAAAGAATCAGTCAACTATGACTTGAATGGCAATATTACATCCTTGGAGCGTCATGGGAAAAAACAGGATGGAACGTATGGTGTTATAGATAAGTTGAATGTATCATTGAATGGGAATCAAATAGTTAATATCAGTGATGCTGCCGACAAAATCGTTTATGAAGGGGCGCTTGATTTCGAGCCAGCATCTGATGGAATATCATCCTGTAAATACAATGATTTTGGTGCTTTAATTAGCGATACTGGTCGTGGAATAACGATGATAGAGTATGATAATAACAAGAATCCTATTCGTATTCAATTTTCCAATGGCAATGTAACTAAATATATTTATTCTGCGGAGGGTACAAAACTTCGTACCATATATTATACAGCCATGCCAAATATCAATGTGCCTGATGGGTGTACACATGAGCTTGATGCATCAGAGATACAGGCAACAGACTCCTTAGATTTCTTAATGGAGGGTAATCTCATATTAAAGAATGGGCGTATTAACAAATATCTTTTTGAAGGAGGTTATTGCGAGGCTTATAAGCAAGATATGTGTATAGCCAAACCTGCGCCTCCCTTTTCTTGGTTTGAAGATGGTTCCGACTCAGAAATCTCAGAAGAAGAACAGAAAGCCTATGAAGAGAGAAGAAAAGAATGGACAAAAGCAGTGGAGGCACTTAATGCAACTGATGATTTTAACTTCTATTATTACAATAAAGATCATCTTGGCAATAACAGGGAAGTAATAGACTTTGGAGGAAAAATTTGCCAAGTGATTAACTATTATCCTTTCGGGACACCTTTTAGCGATCAATCTACTACTTTACAAGCAGACTTCCAACCCTATAAATATAATGGTAAGGAGTTTGACATGATGCATGGTTTGAATACGTATGACTATGGAGCACGTCAATATAACCCAATAGTTCCTACATGGGATAGAATAGATCCTTTGTGTGAGAATTTCGGCTATATGTCTCCTTATAACTATTGCTTGGATAATCCTGTGAATACGACAGACCAAGATGGTGAAGATCCAATTTCGGGTGCCGTTATCGGCGGCGGTACAGAGTTGGCATGTCAACTTATAGAGAATTATGATACCAATAGCTCTGTCTTGGATAACTTGTCAAAGAATGTCAATTGGACGAATGTAGGTATAGCTGCAGGGGAAGGTGCTTTGACAAGTGGTGTTTCTGCATTTAAAGGGCTTGGGGCTAAAGTTGCAATTTCTGCGGTAACTTCGGCAGCTAAAAATGTATCAGACCAAATAAAGGATGGTGCAAAATCATATAAAGATATTGATTATAAAGGTATGGCAAAAGATGTGGTTACTGATTCTTCTGTTACAGGAATTTCAGGAAAAATAGCAAAAGGGATCACAAACGTTAGGTTCAAAGGAGTAAAGGCAAAGCCGACGGCAAAAGCTGTGATGCACAATAGAGCAGGTCAAATGCGCTATTCTAAATCAACAAGAAGAAATGCAAGAGTGAGACTTAGAAATAAGAAGGAAAACTATTCTGATAAATGGGAGAATAGTATAAGTGCTACGTTTAGTAGCTTTATAAGTTATCTGAAAAGGAAACTATAGATAATAAAAAATAATAGCTAGAATGAGAAATAAAAATAGATTGCAGGCAATTTATAGCTTGTTTAATAAGGCGCCATTTTGGGTTGCTTTTATATTGTTGATGGCTATTATAGCTTTAGTAGTATATCTTGAAGTATTAGTGCAGCATAGTTATACTTTATTACCGATATGTGTCCCATGGATGTATGATATAATCGGGGTAAATTTTGTTTCAATATTATTGGCGTTAATAAAGATCTTTTTGAGAAAAACTTCTGAGGGCTTTTGGGATGTTTGGGGGACATATCTTTTGAAAACATCGCTATGTTTTATTTTAATACCAGCATTGATACTTTTGCCAAATAAATATTTACCCTCAACGATTCTTGTAAAGGAAAAATATGGTGTTGTAATAGATTTGGCATCAATTAAAATAAATAAGTCTACTAGTTCAAGGAAAAATTACGTAAAGATAAAATTAGATAATGAAGATATTTCTTTCTGGTATGATACATACAAAGAAACAAAACCTCTTGGAACAAAATGCATTATGAACATTAAGAGAGGCTTCTTTGGGCTGAGATATGCCGATAATGTTGATTTCTTGGTTGAATGAGTTATATGCAGGTTCTTAGTTGATAACCTGCATAAGAACTTCAGGTAAACAGTTTTTATTATGAAAAGAAGAACCTATAAATTAAACGATAGCAATAGGCTTCAACTGCTTACGAAGCCGCTTTCATTGCTCTACGAAATAGGCTTCATTGACTATCGAAGCCGCTTTCATATTTCGAGGCTTTTCTATTCAAAGTTTTCAATAGGGGTGCAGTAGCTGTTATAGTTCTGGCTGTTGTCTCCTTCCTGTACGTATTTGTCGGGACTCAGAAATCAGCCAAGTACCGGATCATAGACACGCCCATTCATATTGATGAGGTTGAACTCATTCAACATCTCATGCCCCATGCAACCACGGTGCAGACCCAATGGTGTTGAGCGTTACCGTCTGCTTGCCCCCACGCATCGTATGAAGCATCGAAGACTTTCGTGCCCTTCTCATACGTAACGTAAAGGATGCTGCCCAAAATGTCCGTGAAAGCAAGATTGCATACATTCTTTAGTCTCCATTTTTGATAACAGTCTGCTTGAATTCTTTTGCTACTCTATCGTAATAGACCGAATTCCATAAGTCGTTAAATTCTTTTTCGGTTATCATATTTATACCCATCTTTTTGAAATCTTCCAATTCGCAATTTGTATCCAGCCAATAACCATAATTTCTATCGTCTGGCATTTTTACAATAATCCTACCATCTTTAGCAAATCCAATTTCTCTGTTTGCAATATGATTTACCACATCGTCATATTCAATAAACCATAGAGTAACATCCTCTATTTTATCATCAAAATCAGGATTTGCACTGAGTGGAACGATCATCTTATGCAGCAAACGACACCATAAGCTTCGTTTTGTTTTATTGTTCTACCCCAATTCGGGATAAAATAGCGATTAGTTGCATGTGAAGACAGATACACGAG
>ERZ506428.113-NODE-113-length-30554-cov-21.8621_pt1 | contig 30554 bp, 28 predicted proteins | sample MGYA00513665_ERZ506428 | MGnify/ENA metagenome assembly ERZ506428 | reverse complement strand
AGGGGTTGTGTATAAACTTCTCTAAACATGTCGCTTAATTTTGATTAGGTACTTATCAAAATATATACAGCAAGAGTTTCCACATGTGCATGTCATACTGATGAGCCAGTATCATGAAGTCAATTTTGGGGAGCATCTTAATGTTGTGGAAAAGCTTCCTATATCAAAGACATTATATTTGACTCCATTAAAGCATGAACAAGAACGTTTGATAGTTGATGAGTACAATAAGGATAAGTTTATTGATGAAAGTGAAGCTATAGTCAATAAACTGGATGAAGATCTCAAGAATTTCAATTTGCATAGAACTCCATATAGCTGTGTCACTCTTCTTACAGTATTTAAGGATTCTTTCGACAGAAGTCCTGTAAATCGAACCTCTGTATTAGAGAACATTTTGAACATAATCTTTGATAATACAAAACTACAAACTTATAGGTCTAGCAATCCTGATGTCAAAGATTGTGAGTTCTGTTTAGGATTCTTCTGTTCCCAACTCATAGATAAAGATTATTATGTCTTTACTAGAGATGCTTTTTATGAGGAAATCAAGGTTTTTTGTGAGAAAAAACAAACAGATATAAATATCAATCAGCTGTTTGATATCTTATGTTATAATCGCATTATTGTAGAAGAGAATGGAGTTTATACATTTAGGTTTACGTTTTGGGTATATTATTTCGTAGCGTCTTGGATGTATGTGGATGAGGAATATGCCAAGAAAATGTTGGATAATCAAAAGTATCAGCATTACCCGGAAGTCCTTGAATTTTACACAGGAAAGGATAGAAAAAGATTGGATGCAGTACAGAAAGTGACAGAAGATTTAAGAATAGCCACTTTTTCGGTACAGAAGAAAGCTGGAATCCCTGATGATAAGAACCCTTTTGCTTTTCTTCGATTCAAAGCAGACAAGTCTCATAATGAGAAAATTATAAAGGAGATAGATTCAAATGTTCAAGAGTCAAACCTTCCTCAGTCCGTAAAGGATCATATTGCAGACACATCCTTTAATTCAGCAGCAGCTTTCCATCAAGATATTTGTAAGGTATATTCAGATTTTTCTGTAGGATATTTGGTCAACATAATATCTATAGCCAGTAAAGTACTTCGCAATAGTGACCACTTGGATGCAGAAGTCAAACAAAAGTTGCTTAATGAAATAACAAGTGCATTAAAAGTGTTTTCAAATATAATATACTTGGTGTCACATTTGTTTGCTAAGCAAGGCTATATATTTTTACCAGATTACCATCTTAAATTGACAGACAGTTTCAATGAGTATGATGAAGATGAAAAACGAATTCAAATAATAGTAACAATACCATACAATTTGATGCTGCGATTTAAGGAAGACTTATACTCTAAGAAATTGTCTCCAGTGTATATCTCTCAGTTTATGTCTGAAAAGGATAAAGTTAAGAAACATCTGCTAGCGTCATTTCTTGTTTCCAAACAGCCAGAAGGGTGGGATACAGCAATTCGAACCTACTTGAACTCTGTCGGTAAGGATTCCTATTATTTAGGTACAATTACCGATATGATGGCTGGAGTTTACTATTTGGAGAATCTTGATTCACCTAACCGAATAAAGATGAATCATCTAATCAAATCAGCTCTTTATAAGAGTGAAAATGGAAATTTACCTCCCTCTTTAAACTCTATTAAAAGAATGAATATAGACAATAAAGCAGAGGAAGGTAGTTTGCCTTAAAAAACAAAACAACCAAATAGATAGAAATGTCCCAAACATCAGATAACAACAAGCGAATAGCGAAGAATACTTTGCTTCTGTATTTCGAATGCAGTTCTTGATAGGTTGTATCGTAGTTTATGAGGCGATGTATATAGCAAGGATGTTGAAATAACAGAGAATATTATGAGCGAAGAACAATACAACGAATTGCTGAAAGCTTACACAAAGGAGGCTTTTGCAAATATGATAAAGGCTGATATACGACAAAGGTTCCCTGAACCTTATGCAAGTATGTATTGCCATCAGTTTGATAAATTCAAGAATGTTGCAGATTTCTTTGAATTTGCAGCAAAGTTAATGAGGAGATAATGCAATGTGTAATTTCTGGTAATAAATGAAGAACCATTTGATAGAGTTCTTTCATTTGCCGGAGGTTGAGGATGATACAGTTTGGGAGAATGATAGAAATAAGTTTTTAAAATCATTAGAAAAGGAAAAGTAAATGTCAAATCAAGAATCAGAAAATAACAAAAGAATTGCAAAAAATACAATTGCATTGTATATCAGAACACTAATCACAATGGCAGTTGGATTATATACTAGTCGTGTGGTACTTAATGTCCTTGGTGTTGAAGATTATGGTGTTTATAATGTTGTCGGTGGTGTTGTAAGCATGTTTGCCATAGTAACATCTTCGTTATCTCAAGCTATAAGTCGATACCTTACTTTTGAATTAGGAAAAGGTAATCGGGATAAATTAAGAACCATTTTCTGTACTAGTATTAACATTTTGCTGTTGATGTCGTTAGTTGTAGTAGTATTGATGGAATGTATTGGAGTTTGGTTTCTAAATTCCAAAATTAACATAGACCCTGACAGAATGTATGCTGCTAATTGGGTATTTCAGTTTTCTATTCTCACATTTATTGTCAATCTGATAAGTGTTCCATATAATGCTGCCATTATAGCGCATGAGAAGATGAAAGCATTTGCTTATGTCAGTATTTTGGAAGCAGGATTGAAATTGGTAATTGTGGTAGCATTATTACTATCTTCAATAGACAAATTGATAACTTATGCTTTTTTCCAGTTGATGGTATCAATTACTATTCGTATGGTTTATAGCAGTTATTGTAAACGCCATTTTGAGGAGTGTCGCTATTCTTTTATTATGGATAGGCAGTTAATAAAGAGTATGACCAGCTTTGCAGGTTGGAGTTCTACTTCTTCCATTGTTTGGATATTCAATACTCAGGGTATTAATATTATTTCAAATATTTTCTTTGGTGTTGTTGTTAATGCTGCAAGAGGTGTCGCTACGCAAGTGGAAGGTATTGTAAAAGGATTTGTTGTTAACTTTACTACGGCAGTTCGACCACAGATAATAAAATCTTATTCTGCTGGTGACAAGGCATATTTGTTTAAGCTAGTGTGCTCAAGTACGAAATACAGCTATTTTCTGATGCTGATATTCTTTGTTCCCTTTTTGTTTGAGGCTGAGGTTATATTGCGTTTGTGGTTAAAAAAATATCCAGATTATGCGCCATTATTTTTGAGACTTACATTAGTTTCCACATTGGTAGGATTGCTGGGAGACTTATTGTTTACTAATATTCTTGCGGTTGGTAAGCTGAAGCTTTATATGATTTTGGAAACAATAATTACGGGACTTGTATTTCCTGCCACGTATATATTCTTTTATATAGGTTATTCGCCTGCTTTTCCGTATGTTTTCTATGCTTTGGCATATACGATTTTGATAATTGTACGTCTTTTCTATTTGAAAAGAGAAGAGCAGTTTCCTGTAAAGAAGTTTTGGCTTGATGTACTGAAGCCCGTACTTCTTGTTACAATTTTAGCTTGCGTTGTGCCTTATGTATTTAAGTTTCTCATATTTAAGTCAGACGATATATTGTATTCAATTGCTGATATTTTTATTTGTGGAATTAGTGTATTGGTCTCCATTTACTTTGCAGGAACAAATACAGAGGAGAAAATATTCATTAAGAATAAACTTCAGTTGGTTTATAATCATTTAATTTGTAGAAGATAAATGAAAAAGTATGATTGATTTTGAAAAAGTAGATTTGAAATTGGATAGATTTAGAAGTGAATCTATTCGATTTTTAATGGATAGTTTAATTGCTAAATAGATTATTATGATTTCACAGGAAAAATTTATTAAGGACGTAACTGGTAAGAAAGAAGTTATCCAATGGAGATTTGTTCGAATTTTGAGAACTATAAATTCATTCTTGCCTTTGAAAATAAAAAATAATTTAGGTAAAACTGCAGATTTTACCTATTTAACAATTTGTCGTCAAAGTGACTTTGATATGGTTGCAGCATCTCTTTATACCCTCTTTAAAACTTCAGATTTTTTACCTAATAATATTGCGATAGTTTCTGATGGTTCCTGGCTTCCTGAGGTTGGAGAAAATTATTTTAGAAAGCATGGTGTCGATATTACATGCGTAGAATGGCAAAAATGTGCAGATTTTTATAGTAAAACTTGTCCATCTTTAAAAAAATGGGCAGAGGGACATATTTGGGGAAAAAAGATGGCTGCAATCCTATATTTCTCAGAGACTCAGAAAGTTCTGTTTTCAGATCCTGATATTTTATGGTATAAAACGCCTTTAACATCTCTGGAATTAGATAACTGTAAGTTTAAAGTTTCTATAGATAATTCTCATAATTATGATGATGAGTTTATTAAAACTTGTGGTTTTGAGTGTCTTTATGACAGAGACGAACCTATTAATTGTGGAGCAGTTTATATCCATGGGGGCTTAAAGTTACTTTCACAAGATGCTCTAATGTGCATAGAATATGAGGGTGAGCATTGTGGAAAGTTTGCTGAACAGACAGTTTTCGCTATTATGGACTTGGAGTATAACACACGATGGAGCATGAAAGAAATTACTTCAGAAATATCAGATTTGCTTTATCCTTTTTGGGCAAGAACCATTAAATATAATGGCATGATTGCAAGGCATTATCTATGGAGGTTAAAATGGATTTATTGGAAGGATTATTTTAAAATACGAATGACAAAAATATCATAATAATGTATATTATTTCTTTAATTAAGTCTCTGAATCCACATCGTCGAGAGCATTGGATTATGCTTTCAATATTGGTGTATTCCTTGGTTGGCGTGTTGAAATATTATTTGCCAAGCACATTGTGTAATGCTCTGCTGATATTGTGTGCGTTTATATTTATCATGGTTGTATGCAAGCATGTAAATGGATTTCATTTGAAAGGCATCACTAGGCTATCTTATGTAGTTCTCATTCTTTGGAGTTTGTGTCTAACATTCCACATGTTCTTTATTGCAGACATCAGAAACAACTTTGTCGAATATCATGGTTTATCAACTCTTTTGATGGCATATTTTGGCAGTTCCTTGTTTCTTCCTAACCTTATGCCGTTTGTGATATTAGCATTTCCGAGAAACTACCAGTTTGATTTTAGGTACCTTTGGCGAGTAATGTGGCTGTTGTGCATCCTGTATATGGGTTATTACCCATTTGCTTTTTGGAACATGACACACTATTCGTGGTCAATGGATCAAGTTGCTGGTACTGAGTGGGGAGACAAAGGAACGTATGGCGACTTCATTATCAATAGTACCATAGGTATAGCATCTCTAGCTCCGGTAGTTATCATGGTTTTCTTCAAAAGATACTTGCCTGAGAAACGTTGGAAATGGTTCTTGGTTTCATATGTGGGAAGCATTCTTATCACTGCTTTTTTGGCTCGTCGTGGTAATTTAGCTTTGTCTGTCCTTTTTCTTGTCTTAGCTTGGATAATGTATGCATTGGGCGATAAGAAAACATCCAAATTTAAGATGATTCTTATGACGACTATTGGTGTTGGAATACTTTTTGTTCTTTTTACTAATGTGTCAGATTCTTTTTTCTCTACTCTCATAGAACGAGGTGATGAAAATACTCGAAGTGGTGTAGAAGAAAGTTTTTACGCTGACATGAAGTCGCAAGTTGATTGGGTATTTGGGCGAGGTTGGTTTGGAAGATATTATGAGCCGGGATTTAAAATCTTTCGTTCTTCCATCGAAACGGGATACTTAGCATTGATACTTCGAGGTGGTTTCTTATATCTAATCCCTTATGTTGCTACATTAAGTTTTACAGCTTTTACTGGATATTTTAAGTCTAATAATCTGTTCTGCAAATCGTTTGCTATTATGTGCTTAATGCAAATTATCAGCTTGTATCCGTATGGTTGGCCAGTTTTCAATTATTTTCATTTCATTCTTTGGATGGGCGTATGGGTATGTAATATTAAATCATTTAGAGAAATGACTGATAATCAGATTTTTAATAAAATATTTAAATAATATAATTATGAGAATTTTATGGTATTCATTATCACCTTGTGGTAGTATCCGGAGAAGCGGAGAACAACGAGTTATACAAGGGTGGATGATTTCCCTTGAAGATGAGATTAAGAAAGTTAAAGATATTGATTTGCATGTGGCATATTTTTCTGATACAGAAAGTGTGTCTTTTAATTTTGAAGGTGTGACTTATCATCCTATATATAGACCTAAGGCCAAAACAATATTTGGAAGATTATGTAATCATTATAAATCGTTATCATCTAACGATGAGAAGATGTTGCCTTTAATGTTAAATGTTGTAAAGTTGGTACATCCTGACTTGATTCATATTCATGGTACGGAGGAACGTTTTGGAATGATTCAAAATTATGTCATGGATATTCCTATTGTTTTCTCTATCCAAGGGTTGATAGCACCTTACAAGGAAAAATTCTTTTCCGGATTGCCTGACAAAGATATAATCAAGTTTGAAAGTTGGATGGAACGATTAAGAAAGATATCTTACCGTGATCAATTCAAAAGTTTTGATTATAGAGCAAAAAGAGAAGTCGCATATTTAAATAATGCTAAGTATGTAATGGGGCGCACTTTTTGGGACAAAGATATCACTGGTATGCTTAATGTTAATAGAATTTTTTTTGTGGTTGATGAGATTCTCCGCCCTCCTTTTTATCATAAAATTTGGGATAAGAAGGCTTTCTCTGAAAATAAAATCAGACTCATCAGTACTCTCTCTGGTGGTATATATAAGGGGTACGAAACGGTGTTGAAGACAGCTCTTTTACTTAAACAGAATACTAACATAGATTTTGAATGGAAAATTGTTGGTTATTGTAAGAATACAAAGTGGGTAAGTATTTCTGAAAAATATACTGGTATTAAAACTGATGATGTGAATGTTAAACTTTTGGGAGTTTTGGATGCTGAAAGCTTATCAGATGAGTTGGTGGACTCTGATATATACATACATATGAGTCATATCGAAAATAGTCCAAATAGTGTTTGTGAAGCGATGATGCTAGGTATGCCTGTGATTGCGAGCTTTACAGGTGGAACAGCTTCCATGTTGGAAAATGGCAAAGAAGGTCTTTTATTACAAGATGGAGACCCTTATGTTTATGCAGGTGCAATAGTTGACTATTATTTGCATTTTGATAAAGTAAAGGCTTATGGTGAAAAAGCACGTCAACGGGCTTTGGCAAGACATAATCCCGCAAGAATAGGTAAACAATTGTTGGATGCTTATAAAATAATATTGTCTGAATAAAATAATTATTTATGAATAAGATTTCAGTTATTACGGTTTGTTGGAATTGTGTTGGAGAAATAGAGAAAACGCTAACAAGTGTTTTAGCTCAAACATACTCTAATATGGAATATATAGTTGTTGATGGTGCTTCAAAAGATGGTACATTGGAAATTATTAATAAATATAAGAATCATATCTCGGTTTTGATATCAGAACCGGATAGTGGTCTTTATAATGCTATGAATAAAGGTGTAAAGGCCGCTACAGGACAGTGGTGTATTTTTATGAACGCAGGAGATATGTTTGCTTCAAACAATGTCTTAAAGGAAATGTTTGAAATACATCGTCCTAACTCATGTACCAAGGTATACTATGGAAGTACAACTTATGTATATGAAAACCATGTTAAAATAACATTAAGGGCTAAGCCGATTTACCCGGAAATAACAAGATGTCAACCATATTGTCATCAGTCTGTATTTTTCAATATTGAGCAAAAAAAAGAACCCTTTTTTGATGAAAAATACAAGATTGCTTCTGATTATAACACTTCTTTGTGGTATTATTTAACTTATGGTAAGAATGCTTTTGAAATTTCTAAAGTCTTGGTAAGTGAATATATTGCTTTTGGAGGAGTTTCGACTTTAGAAAAAAATCATCAGCGAATGTGCTTAGAAAATTTTGATATATGGAAAAAAAATAAAATTTGTTGGAAGAGATATTTAATAGAGCGTATTAAGTATTTTATTATTTATCAGCAGCCAATTGTAGTATTCAAGTCTTTACTCAAACGCTTTATTAAAAATGGTACTATTCAAGATGCTGAGGCTCGAAGTATAAATAGAACTAAATAGTTAGAACAGAACTGTATATTATGATTATTCGTAGTAAAGCGCCGCTCCGCTTAGGTTTAGCTGGAGGTGGTTCCGATGTGTCGCCATATAGCGATATATACGGAGGTTTAATATTGAATGCAACAATTAATTTGTATGCATATTGTACAATCGAAGAAACTGATGACAATCAGATAACTATCAATGCGTTTGATGCGCATTGTAACAAGAGTTATCCTATGGCAGAAAGTTTGGAGATTGATGGTGAGGCAAGTCTCATCAAGGGTGTTTATAATAGAGTGGTAAAAGATTTTGGCGTTGGGGCTAAATCTTTCAAGATTACTACTTACAATGACGCTCCTGCAGGTTCTGGTTTAGGAACATCCTCAACTATGGTAGTATGTATTCTGAAAGCATTTGTAGAGTGGCTTGGTTTACCACTGGGTGATTATGAGATTTCTCGACTTGCATACGAGATTGAACGCAAGGACTTGGGATTGTCTGGTGGTAAGCAGGATCAGTATGCAGCGGCTTTCGGTGGTTTCAACTATATGGAGTTCTTACAGAACGATATTGTAATCGTGAATCCTTTGAAGATTAAGCGATGGATTATTGATGAGTTGGAGGCTAGTATGCTTCTTTACTTTACAGGTAAGAGCCGTAGTAGTGCTGCAATCATTGAGGAGCAAAAGAAGAATACGTCTCATGGTGATAACGATGCAGTAGAAGCTATGCATAAGATTAAGCAGAGCGCCAAGGACATGAAACTTGCCATCTTGAAGGGTGATATAGATGGATTTGCAGATATTCTCCGTGAAGGTTGGGAAAACAAGAAGAAGATGGCAAATAACATCACCAATCCTATGATTCAGGAAGCTATGGATGTTGCTATGGCTGCAGGTGCTAAGGCAGGTAAAGTTTCCGGTGCTGGTGGTGGTGGTTTCATCATGTTTGTGGTTGAGCCTACCCGTAAAAAGGAAGTGGAAGAGGCTTTGAAGAAACTTGATGGTTTTGTGATGCCATTCCAGTTCTCTGATGGCGGTGCTCATGGATGGAAGATTTATCCAACAGACGATGTTCGTATGTTGAGTGTTAAATGATGAATGTTTAATTGAAGAATTCATTTATGAACAACCATATTGAAACTTTGGTACAACGATATCCACAGTTGGAGAGTTGTAAAGATGATATATTGAAGGCTTACCAAATCTTGGAGGAAGCTTATTCGGCTGGTCGTAAGTTGCTGGTAGCTGGTAATGGAGGTTCTGCTTCAGATTCAGAACATATTGTTGGTGAGTTGATGAAGGAGTTTAAGCTGAAGCGTAAGATTTATGCAGCTCAGATTAATCGACTCATGCAGATTGATGCAGAGATGGGTACAGTGTTGGCAGATCATTTGCAAGGTTCGCTTCCTGCCATCTCTTTGGTTGGAGAACCTTCTTTGACAACTGCATTTATGAATGATGCCGTACCAGTTCTGATTTTTGCTCAGCAGGTAAATGGTTTGGGTAGAGCTGGAGATGTCTTCTTAGGTATCTCTACTTCTGGTAACAGTAAGAATGTTCTTTATGCAGCAGTAGCTGCAAAGTCTAAGGGCTTGAAGGTAATTGGTTTGACAGGTCAGAACGAAAACAAGTTGGAAACATTCGCAGATGTTTGTATCCATGTCCCAGAGACTGAGACTTATAAGATTCAGGAACTTCATCTTCCTGTATATCATTGCTTGTGCTTGATGTTGGAAGAAAAATTCTTTGGTAATCAGTAAAAAGTTAACATTAAATATTCAACACTTAACATTGTTATAAATGAAAGTAGTAATTATGGCAGGTGGCAAGGGTACAAGAATCGCTTCTGTGAGAAGCGATGTACCTAAGCCTATGATTAATATATGTGGCAAGCCAATCCTGGAGCATCAGATTGATAACTTGAAGGCTTGTGGTTTGACAGACATCATTCTTGTTATCGGATATCTCGGCGACAAGATCAAGGAGTATTTCGGTGATGGCAGTAAGTTTGGTGTCAATATTGAGTATTTTGTTGAAGACCATCCTTTAGGTACTGCAGGCGCCTTGTTTAAGATGCCACAGTTGACAGAAGACTTCTTGCTTCTTTGTGGTGATGTTATTATTGATGTGGATTTCAACCGCTTTATAGCGTTCCATAAGAAACATCAGGCATGGGCAAGTTTGGTAGCTCATCCAAACGGACATCCTTACGACAGTTCCTTGTTGGTAACAGAGATTGATGCGCCTAAGACTGTAGGCGGTATGCCAGAGGATACACATCGTGTAATCCGCTGGATGGCAAAGGAAGATGAGCGTACTTATTACAAGAATCGAGTGAATGCAGGTATTGAGTTGATTTCTCCAGAACTCTTGAAGGAAACGATGAAAAACTTTGTTCCTCGTCATCCAGAGACCCCGGATAAGATAGACCTTGATCGTGATGTATTGAAGCCAAATATTCCAAGTGGTAAGATTTTCGCATACTATACTCCTGAGTATATCAAGGATATGGGTACTCCTGATAGATTCTATGAGACAGAAAAGGATATCGAAAGCGGCAAGGTTCATGCCCGCAACTTGAAGAATAAGCAGAAGGCTATCTTCTTGGATAGAGATGGTACTATCAACAAGATGGTAGGTTTTGTAACCAAGCCTGAGCAATTCGAGTTGATTGAAGGTGCTGCAGAAGCTATCAAGGCTATCAACAAGAGTGGTTATCTTGCTATTGTTGTAACCAACCAACCTGTTATTGCTCGCGGAGATTGTACCTTTGAGGAGTTGCAGACCATTCATGATAAGATGGAGACTGAACTTGGTAAGGTTGGTGCTTTCGTAGATGCCATTTATGTTTGTCCTCATCATACCGATAAGGGCTTTGAGGGAGAACGACCTGAATATAAGTGCAACTGCGATTGTCGCAAGCCAAAGCCTGGACTCTTGTTGCAAGCAGCCAAGGACTTCAACATCGACTTGTCTGAATCTTACATGATAGGTGATAGTCATCGTGATGTGGAAGCTGGCGAGAATGCTGGGGTTAAGAAGAGTATCATGGTTGAGGAGAATGAAGAGAATGGGTTATTAACTATTATTAGGGAGTTATAAGTATGAAGAAGATTCTCTGGATTACGGAATATTGGTCATTAGATACGGATAAGGAAATTGTTCCGTATCTAAAAGAGAATAGTGGATACCAGATAACTTGGCTTGTTATAAGTCCAGGATTAATTCCATTATCTAAAGAATATGTTTGCATTAAACAACCCTATCGTCTCAAAGATATTAGAAACATTTGGTTTTATGGTAAACTTTTTCGGAAGTATCATATAAAAGATTTCGATCTTATTTATTCTTCTTTTCACGGTTTCCCATTTTATTATCCAACATTATTTTTATCTAAAAGACATAATCAACGTGTTGTTCATGCTGCTCATAATGTTAATCCATATCCTGTTTGGCCATTTATGTTAAGGGTTGCTGTTAAGATGGAATTCTTTATGAATGGTTACTTTCAAATGTTCTCCAAACATACGGCACGATGGTTTAAGGAGCATTATCCAAAGAAGTCTTTCTTCTATGCACCGATGGTTGTGAAGGATTTCGGAAAGGTTCAGACCGATAATTATAAGGTTGATGAAAAGAAAGTAAACCTTCTGTTTTTTGGTAATGTGGTGGCTAATAAGCGCCTTGATTTGCTAATTGATGCTGTGAAGGAGTTGCCTGAGAATATACAGAATAAAGTGCATCTCAATATTTGTGGCAATTGCCGAATGAACAAGGAGGCTTTTTTGCAGCAGATAGGTGATTGCAAGAGCATCTCTACCTATTTCAAGCGCATACCTGATGAAGAAATTCCGGAGTTGTTTACCAAACATCAATTCTTTATGCTTCCTTATCAAGATGTGGCACAAAGTGGTCCCCACATGATAGCTTACAATTACAACCTTCCTGTAATAGCCAGTGATATTGACGGTTTTGCTGAGCGTGTTGAGGATGGTGAGAATGGTTTTTTATTCCATGTAAACGATAAAGAATCATTGAAAGCTGCCATCACTAAAGCTGCATTGATGTCCACTTCAGGTTATCAGAAGATGAAAGATAATCTAAAGACTTATGTGGCTGAAAACAATAGCTTGGAAGCTGTTTCTAAAAAGTATATTGAATATTTCAATTCTATCTTATGATTAAAGAATATTTAAAGAATGCGAAGTGGATATTGTTCCTACGCTTATGCCATGAACGCTGGCAGGAACTCCTTATTGATACTAAATATATTGGTAATGGAGCACGCAATAAAAATCCGAGAAAAATGGAGACAGACTTGGCTATTCGTGCTCATGCTCTGGAAAAAGGCATGTCAATTGGAAGCGTTAAGGTTGGCTTCGGTAAACAGAAAGTGCGGAATCTGTTGAAAGATTTGCAGCATTATCTTAATATTGATGGTCATCTAGAGTTTGCATGTGATGTATGTACGGTTATTGAAAAATATATATTGTTCAATCAGTATGTTGGGGCAGATATGAATGATATAATATCATTACTTGATGATTTCTGCATGAAAAACAGCATACAGATAGATTCGAATGCAGATGCCGGCATCTATGTGAAGAATTTAAGCAAACTTGCTGATGAAAGAAAATCCTCTTTTGAGGTTTTCTCGCAATCTCGATTCTCTGTTCGTGATTTTGGAAAGGAGAAAGTTGATTTCAATAAGATTCTCTCAGCACTTAAAATGTGTGAACGAACCCCTTCAGCATGTAACCGACAAAGCTACAAGATTTATGTATATAAGGATGAATTGTTGAAGAATAAGATTTTTGAGATGCAAGGTGGTTGTAATGGCTTTTATGAAGACATGCAAATTGCGATTCTTATTTGTGGTGATCAGCGTGGTTATAATATCAATGAATTACATCAGGTGTATGTTGATGGTGGTATCTATGCAATGAATCTTTTATATGCTTTGCATTATGAGGGATTAGCTGCTATTCCTCTTACGATGGGACAGAAGCAAGGTAAAATTGCTCTGATCAAAAAGGAAATGGATATTCCAGAGTATGAAATGCCATGCGTTTTGATAGGTGTTGGAACTTATAAGGATGAATATAAAGTGGCTGTCTCAAAACGCAAAGATTTTATGGAATATACAGTAATAAAATAACAAATGACTCTTGAAAAGAAACTTGATATTTTCAAAGGCATCCTTGCCTTAGGTGATATATGGGGAAAATCAGACCAGGTGGAGATGCTTAATCGCATTTGGAATCTTCACCTGCTTTCCTCTGAAGATCCAAGGTATAAGGATGCTTATGGTGATGCCGTTCAGCATCTACGAAACAATTCTGATTGGGATGAAGAATATGTGTTTCTAACTAGGTTCGGTCTGCTAAAAGCTTCAGATGATATTTTTTTCAAGTTTCTGAATGAGGTGGTCTCTACCAAGGTCAGAGTTTCAAAGGATGAAATCCAACATTATGTAGAAGCCATTAACTTAATGTTGGAAGGAGAACATCTGAACTATATTTTGGTAGGTGAAGACAATGGATTGCCAGTATATGAAATTGGTAAACAGACAGCAACCGAAGTTCGCCCGTTGGATATACCACGAAATCAAATTCGTTTTTTCGTAGATAAAAAAACGGTACAGTATCCTTGTTTTACACTTTCTAGTGATAATTGGGATGATTATGGACGTAGAACAACTTTTGATCTTACTTATTGGGCTGAAGATAAACAGTATCAATGCATAGGTACTGTTAAAATCATGACTACCGAGCATCTAGCTACTAAAAATGTAATACCTACAGAATTTACAGAGTTGTCTAATAACTTTTGTTCTTTAGGACAAAATGAGGAATATTATGCCAAGATTAAGGGGATGTTCCCTGAAAGTTACAGGAGTATCATGTTTGCATTGCGCGATGCTGCTTATTTTTCTGTCTTTGCCGATAGTTATCAGCATACAATTTCTTTTCAGAAGTCCTTGTTAAGGAGTGACAATGCACAGCGTGCTTTTAGAAACGCTCACTGTATTCTAGAAGGAATAGATTTAAAGAATCGATATAGTTTTACGCTACAGGCAAAAATACCTTGTTATGATGGTAATATTCCTGTAGAACTCAGTTTTGGAAACTTAGACGACGCAAGAAATCTTGATAGGGTAAAAGCTTTGATTGGTGAGAATGGGGCAGGTAAGTCTTCAATCCTTTTTTCTCTAGCTGAAGCATTACATAATAGTGATGATAGTATGTTTGAGAATGGACACAGACCGGATTTTTCGAAGGTAATAGCTATATCTTATAGTATATTCGATAATCTGTTCCAATTAACAAAGAAATCATCATTCAATTTTGTTTATTGTGGATTGAGAAATCGAGATAATGAATTGCTTTCCGAGAAGGATAAAAAAGAACGTTTTAAGAATTCTCTTGATGAAATCGTTTATAAGGAAAGGGTTGCGGGCTATTTTTTCACACTGATAGATGTGGTTGATAAAAGCCTGTTGGTAGAAATTTTCCAAACACATAATAAGATAGACAAGGAGAAGTTTCTTAAACTCATTAATAAAATGAGTAGTGGTCAGGCTATGATAACCAGTATCATCACTGAGATATATGCTCACATACGAGAGAATTCACTTATCCTTTTCGATGAGCCAGAAGTGCATCTTCATGCTAATGCCATAACGAAATTAACTCGTATAATATTCAATATATGTAATGAATTCAAATCGGCTTGTATAGTTGCCACTCATTCAGCTGTAATCTTACAGGAACTGCTTGCACGCAATGTGCTTGTAGTGGAGCAAAACGCTGACACGAGAGAACCATATGTAAGAGGTATGAATACCGAAACTTTAGGCGAGAATCTGACTACAATTACTGAAGATGTTTTTGGAAGATCAAGTATAAACAAGCATTATGGCTATGTAATACATGAGATGATAAAAAATGGTATGAATTTGAATCAGATAGAGCAGATTCTTAAAACAGAAGGGCTGCCAATGAGTATGAACCTTTATATGTATATAAGACGTCAATTGGAGATGAAGGCTAATGATAAATTTTAATCATTATGATGGAGATGCATTTGAATTGTATAAGAATGCAGTAAAAGCAAAGAAAGATAAAGTTGGCAAGGAAAGTCTTACACGGATTGAAGACGACGTGGAAGCTGAGTATGAAATATACAAAGATGCTTTTGCCTTGAAAAAAGTCCATACTTTATTGCCTTCTGACAAGTTTACAGATTGCAACAGAAAACTATTGTTGGGGTTGTACGGTAGTCAAAAGAAAATCGTGAAGGATGTACGGAGGTGGATAGATCTACATAATAAGCGAACTTACTTGTGTAAGTGTCCGTATTGCACTATAAGTCCCGCTGGTACTACTGAACATTTTCTACCGAAAGAGAAGTATCCGGAGTTTGTAGTAAATGCATTGAACTTACTTCCTTGCTGTTCGACATGTAACGTGAAAAAAGGAGAAAAGATCAAAACGGATGATGGAAAACCCTATGTTATAAATTTTTATTATGATGTGTTGCCCAATGAGCAGTATTTGTTTGTGGACATAAGCATTGATGCTATGGGGTATCCAAACTTCGCCTATCGCCTGGATAATAAAAATGGCATAGACAAGGAAATGTTCGAACTGATAGAAAGACATTTTAAGCAATTGGGGTTACTGGGGCGCTTTAAAACTGCAGCTGTCTGTGATTATTCTGAAATAGAAAATAGTCTTCTAGAAAATCTAGATGAAAAGAAAGATTTAGATTTGTGTTTGAAAAAAATGAGAAATACAGCTTTGAAGGACGCTGTGGAATATGGAAGTAACTATTGGAAGGTGGTGCTAAAAATGGCGTTGGCTGATTCAGATTTATATAAAGAATATTTAAACAATAAAATATTTAAACAATGAAAATTGGACTTTTAACATATTATGGAGATTTGAATAACTGTGGAACAAACCTCCAGGCTTATGCCACTTATATGGAACTGAAGAAATTTTATCCTAATGATGAAGTAAAAATAGTTCCAATACATACTTTTATTGCTCTTAGTAAGTATATGAGGTATGTGCCATTTTTGACATATCCGTTTTATCATAAGATGGAGAAAAAGTATAAACTATTCAAAAAAGATAGTTTGGGCGTTGATAAGGAATATCTAATTAAAGATGTAGAAGAGGCATTGAAATTTGTGTCTTCGTGTAACTACGATAAGATATATGTGGGTGCAGATACTCTCTTGGAGTTGGATAAGGTGCCTGAAGGTTATGATGGACTCACTGTTTATTGGCTGAAAGATGTTAATGCGAAGAAGTATCTTATAGCTGCATCTTCTAAGAATGTGGAGTATGAAAGTCTTTCTATGAAGCAGAAAGATGATTTGGGAAAGGCTATTTCTCAATTTAATGGTATTGCTGTTAGGGATAGGGCAACAAAGGATTTGTTTATGCATTATGTTTCAGATAAGGCTGTTAGATACATATCTGATCCAGTCTTTACTTTAAATCCAGATTATGATCTTACAGATGCGTACATTAAAAAGAGAAATCTTGTTATCCCGCCAAAGTCTGTTTTGATTCATGCTACTTTTTCGGAAAAATGGCCGAGAAAAATGGTTAAGAAATTGCATAAGTTGGGCTATACTGTATTTGCACCGCGATTTAATTCTTGGGCTGATGTAATGTTGAATGATATGTCACCTCTCGAACAGTTTGGTATATATAAGCATTTTGATTTTGTCATTACGCATCGTTTTCATGATTGTGTCTTCTGTTTGAAGAACAATGTCCCTGCTCTTATTTATATTAAAGACAGTAAAGAGTTGAGTACAGCAAAGGGTGACTCAAAGCACGTGTCATTGTTAAAGGACTTTGGCCTTTTCCCGCAAGGTTTCTGTGGATGTTGTGACGAAAGTGGTAATTTAGACTTTGATGTAGAGAAGAAAATCGCTTCTTTAAAAGAAGTCTTTGATATAGATGCTATTCAAGAGAAGATATGCCAGAAGAAAAAAGATTATGAAGATTATCTCAAGTCAACTTTATAGTTTCATATATAAATAGTAATCATCAATATGAAAAAAATAGCCTTTTTATTATTTGGATGGTTGACAGTTCCTCATGTAATATGCTATCTATTCGCAAAAAACAAGAAGATGATAGATAAGGATGTTGTACGTTGGGTGCAATGCTCAAAGCAGTCAAATCCTTTATGGGGGGGCAAAAAAATAGTATTAAATTTAATGTGGCTTCTTCTTTTTATGAAAGAATACAGAAATGTGTTCTATCTCCGTATGGGAAAGAAGAAGTTGTTTTTAAGCTATCTGCCTCCTTTGTCAACACTTTACATTTGGACAAGGTCTGAAAACTTTGGAGCGGGAACATATATACAACATGGCTTTTCAACTGTTATTGCTGCTGAAAAGGTTGGTGAGAATTGTTGGATAAACCAGCAGGTTACTATCGGATGGAATGGTAGTAGAAAATATGGGTATGGTTGCCCGATTATTGGCAATAATGTTCGAGTATCTGCTGGAGCTAAAGTCTGTGGTAAGATAACTGTTGGTGATAACTCAACTGTTGGATTAAATGCTGTGGTAATAAAGGATGTCTCATCTAATAGTGTTGTAATTCCCTCTCCTATGATGTTGATTCAAGAGAATGGAGATAAGGTATATAAAAAATTGTAAGTAATTTGATTATTTATGGCAAACAAGCATAATAGTTTTAAGCGAATTTTTCACAGATGCCTTGAGGAAGTCAAGGCATCTTGTGATGTGGCTAAGGTGATTTCTGTCAAAGCGGCAGTTATTACTTTTTGGGCGAAGATTGATATACAGATCATGAATCGCAATGGGTTCAAGGAACCTGAGAGTGTGAGGAATAGATTGATGAAGAAACATCAAATCATGATTGATTTCCTTGAGGATAAGTTCAAGGACTATTGGAAGAATTATAAGGTGCAGGAGTCAATGCCTGATTGCGATGAGAAGCTGCGAAACAAAATTTGGATTTGTTGGTGGCAAGGTATTGATAATGCTCCGGAAATAGTTAAGGCTTGCGTGAATACTATCATGCGAAATGCTGGAGAGTATGAGGTGATTGTTATTACTGATGACAATTGTAAGGACTACGTGCAGTTCCCTGATTGGTTGGAGGAAAAACGTAAGAAGGGTGTGTTTTCAAGAACTCATTATTCAGATTTGCTAAGAATGAGTATTCTTGCAAAATATGGTGGTATTTGGATTGACTCAACATTCTTCTGTACAGGAAGAAGTTTCGAAGATTACATGAAAATGCCTTTGTGGTCTATCAAACGTCCTGATTATCTGCATTGTTCTATTGCTAGTGGCTATTTCGCTGGTTATTCTTTGGGCTGTGGTTATGAAAATAGATGGATGTTTAAGGTTATCCGTGATTTCCTCTTTAATTATTGGGCAGAGTGTGATAAACTCATTGATTACTTGTTGGTAGATTATGCTGTCGTCTTGGCGCAGAAGCATAATGTGAAAATAGCTAATGCTTTTTCTGAAATTCTTCCAAATAATAAGTATTGTGATGAGTTGTATAAGGTTCTGGGACAGCCATACAATGAAGAGTTATGGAAGAAAATCTGTAAGGATACCGTGCTTTATAAGTTGACTTGGAAGCAGAGTTTTGCTAAGGAAGTTGATGGCAAGCCTACTTTCTATGGTATGATGATAGATGGGAGACTAAATCAAGCTTTTGAATAATAATAATTAATGTAAATAGTTGCTCATGGCTTTATCATTAACAGCAGAACAAAAGAATATCAGTTCTTTGTTCTATAACGAGGATCAGTATATAATCCCTGAGTTTCAGCGTCCATATTGTTGGACGTATGATACTTGCTATCAATTATATACTGATATTATGACCTATTATTATGCTCAAGAAGATTTCTTTGTGGGCAATATTGTTATGGCAAGGAGTGATGACCATCAAAATAAACCACAGATTGTTGACGGTCAACAACGTATGATAACCCTTTGGCTTTGGATGAAGTCTCTAACGTTATTGGTTCCTGCTATGGGAAAGCTGAAAGAAGGGGTTAGTTTACAAACATGGGATGAAGACGAACATGATGTGTCTAAGGTGAAATCTAGTGTTATCGATTCTTCGGATCCAGAACAAATGGACAGTATTTGGAAAATGGATGCAGTACAGGTGGAGGAACTCTTGTCGCAGAATCAGAAGAAGATAGAATCGCAAGTGTTGCGTAATTTTTTGGATATTTACTCTTGGTTGAAAGACTCTTTTACCTATGTTGCGGAAGAAGAAAAACGTAAGTTTATAAAATTCTTTATCTACAAAGTGTATCTGTTGCCTATTGAATTAAGGGGAAAAACAGAGGATGAAGCTAATGAACGAGCTTTAATGATTTTTGAAACGATTAATAATCGAGGTCAAAACTTGGAAGATGCTGATATTTTCAAGGCAAAATTGTATAATAAAGCTGTTAGTGTTGGAAAAAAGACAGATTTCTTGAATAGATGGATTCGTATAAAAGACGAATGCGAAAGTTTGGATATAACCATAGAGGACTTATTTAAATACTATTCCCATATACTTCGGGGTAAAAAAGGAATAACAACGTTTGAAACGAGTTTGAGGGATTTTTTTACAAAAGGTCCTAATGCTCCAATCATCGTTTCTGACTATGAACGAGTGACGGATGAATTGGCGCATGTGTTGGATGTTCTGCAAATCATAAATGAGGATGCCGAAAAAATTTCTGATTTAGGAATGTGGCTTAAAATATTGAAAATGTATTCCAATAAGTTCCCGATGTTTGCAATTGTATCGTATCTGTATAAATATGGAAAAGATGAAGAATATGTTGAATTCTTGAAGTTGCTTACAAGGGTATGCTATTCTTATGGTCCAAGTACCACTGTAAAGTTTACAATCTATAATATTATTGCAGATATATTTTCTGAAGTTATCAAGAAAAAGAAAAGTGTTGATTACTTTATGCCAAATCTCGAAAGTTTGAATACAAGGTATCATTTAAAAAAAGGTCTTTTTTTGCTTACTTATTATATAGTAGTAAAACAGCCTGTGATAGGCACACCAAGTGTTGTGAAAATTTTACGACCTGGTAAGACGACAAATGTAGATGAGACTATCAGAAATTTGATATTCCAATTGGGTAATTTCTTTATAATTGATAAGGTTGGTGATACTGTAGAAAATGATTATAATCGCCTCTTTTTCGATTTTAAATATAAAAATATAAAGTGTGGTGATGATTTGTTGTCCATGGTGAAGGAACGAACACAAAAATTGTTACCCATTTTGTATGATTTCTTGGCAGATAAACAATAATTGTATATGAACAACTTGAAAGTTAGTCATTTCAAATGCTTTGATTCTCAAGTGGAACTTGATTTGCCAGATAATAGCAACCTTTTGCTGTGTGGAGAGAATGGAGCTGGTAAAAGCTCCTTGTTTGAGGCGATTAAGTTCGTTTTCTATCGGGATAAAATGCTTCCAAATGTGCTTGGAATAGCAGGACCTGCAGCTCCAAATGGAGGTCACCAAGCACAGAAACGTAAATATTTCAATAGGAGAAATCCACAAACTCCATTTGAAATCCAAGTTGATAGTGAAGATTATGAAAATTATAATGTCGCAGAAACTGATGCTTTCTTTATTTCTTGTGAAGATTTGAAGAAACATGATAAAATATCTCTAGATGAAATCTTCTCGACCTTGTATTTCCCGTCTGTAGTACTGGAACGCAAAAATGAGTTTTGGTCTGACGAGTTCTTGCAATATGTAAATGACAGTTTGCATGATGACTTTTTTGAGGAGGTGCATTTGGAAATTCAGCAGGGTGATGGGCATTGCTTTAAGGTTGTGGATGAGGTGAATAGAATCGATGAATGCGACCATTTAGATGAAACTTATAACGAGGCAAAGCTTGATATTATATTTTTGGCAATATTTTTTCAATTAATTAATTTTTCTCAAATTCCAGCTGAACATCACAAACTTTTAGTTATGGACGATGTAATCAATAGCCTAGATATGGCAAATCGGGGATTGGTTGCAAAATTTATAATGACTCATTTTCAAGATTGCCAAATTCTATTGCTTACTCATAATGTCAGCTTTTACAATTTGTTTAGCTATGCAATTTCTAACTACAATAATAGTGTAGATAAATGGCAAAAGCGATTGTTGTATGAGATTGGTGATACTCGTGTCTTGGTAAAGGATGAAAGTCCTGAAACGGTAGCTTCTATTAAAGCTGATTTTAATCCTGAAAATGATAATTGTGAACCTATTGGAAATAGAATTCGTAAGCTTTTTGAGTATTTGCTCCATGAATATGCTCGCTTGATGCAAATGGGTGATTATATGGAGACTAGTGCCATATTGGAAAAAATCATAAATACAGAAGCAGGAAAGATTTACTTACAGATAAAGGGAGATCGTGTTTATTCTGAAAGCGACTTACTTTGCACAATCAAGGGCATTGCAGAGGTTACACCACAGGAACATATCCGTGAATATATCAACAAACAGTTTTTGAATTACGATAGTTCTGCCTTTTTCAAGCCTCTTGTCCCTGTGTTGCGAGACATGAAGTTGTTTCAAAAGCTAACACTTCATCAATTGTCTCATGACCAACTTCAAGCTCCAACTTTCTCAACTAAAGAAATAGAATGTTGTTTCTACTTGCTCGAGAAGTTAGAGAAAGTTGTACTATGTCTTAAAAAAATGAACTCTGGAGGAAATATTTATCGAGTATAAATTATACTCCTCTTAACTTATACTTTTAGCGAAGATGAAAATACTATTAATCGACGTATATAATTATAATAAAGGTGGTGCGGAAACGGTTTGCTTCAATACTGGCAAACTGTTGGAGGAGCATGGCCACCAAGTGGTTTACTTTACCTTGAAGTGGGAGGAGAATAATCCTTCTCCTTATAGTAAGTATTTCCCTGAGTCGAAAGAAACCCGAAAGGGACCTTTGAAACAGGTGAAGAATATGGTTAACTATTTCTATCACTTTGAAGCAGCAAAGAAGATGGAACAGTTGATTAAGGACGAACGTCCTGATATCGCCCATATTCATCTGATGTGGGGACAGATTACTCCTTCCATCTTTCCGGTTCTGAGGAAATATCATATTCCAATCTTATTCACCGTGCATGACTATCGTATCGTGTGTCCTGCCTATACTTTCAGGGATGGCAGTGCCCGGATTTGTGAGGATTGTAAGGGTAAGTACTTCTATAAATGCTTTACGCATACCTGTTGTAAAGGCAGCAAGGTGATGAGTGCGGTGATGGCTGCAGAGCAGTATTTCCGCAATGCTTTCTTCAATCCTGCCAAGTATATCGACGGTTTCCTGTATGTGAGCAACTTTGCGAGGGATATACAGGAGAAGTATATGCCGGCTGTAAAGAATATACCGAACATTACGCTCTATAATTTCTCGACTTCGATAGCAGAAATACCCAAGACAATGCCTAAAGAGAAGTACTTCCTCTATTTTGGAAGATTGTCGTATGAGAAAGGTGTCAGAACGTTGCTGGAAGCTTTCAAGGATTTACCAGAGTGTAAACTGAAGGTGGTCGGTACAGGACCGAAAGAAGACGGGCTCAAAGAGTTTGTTCGTACTAATGGGATGAAGAATGTGGAGTTCCTGGGCTACAAGCGAGGTAAGGAATTAAAAGACTTAGTTGCTAATGCTTACTTTGTGATTGTACCATCTGAATGGTATGAGAACAATCCGATGACGATAATTGAGGCTTATTCTGCTGGTACTCCTGTTATTGGTGCCAGAATAGGTGGTATTCCGGAAATCGTCGTGGAAGGTGAAACTGGTTATCAGTTTGAAAGTGGAAATAGCAAAGGGTTGAGAGAAGTTGTTGTAAAGGCAAATTCTTTATCAGCTGAAAAATATATGAATTATAGTGCAGGGGCAATCAAATTTGCTTATGATAAATTAAGTTTGGATAATTATTATCCAAGATTAAGTGCTTTCTATGAAAGCTTCTTGAAAAAATAATCAAATAAAATGGGAGTATTTGAATTTTCGAAAATAAAAGGGTATCAGAATTTTATTAAAGATTCACATCTCATTCTTATTCATACCCTTGAAGATTTTTTCTCTGCAGAAGTAAAGCTTGAATTTAATCCAATCAGAAGATTTAAAGATGTGGGTGAATGTGATATTGAAGGCAATATTAATAGAAATGTTTATATCATATCCAAAGATTCAATTTTACTCCTATGCAAGGTACTGCATGAAGATAATTGTTTTGTCTTAGGTATATCTTTAAAAGCTAAAAAAATTGGTGAGACAAATGATGGAAAAATATATAATATAGTTGCGAGTATTGTCTCTAAAGCGCTTCAAGAAGCTAGTAAATCTTTTTATCGTAGCTCGATCAACTTGTTTGGTGAAGGATTGATAGTCTCTGCTATTGCAAAATATGCTTCACAAAGTCTGCATAATGTATCAAAAGTACATTTTTTGATAGGTTATTTCAATGCCCTACGCTCTACTACATTTGAGGGAAAGTATTTTTCTACAGGATTAATCGTCACGGGATCTCTCTTTGATTATAAAGAGCGTACTGTCGATGGTAGTGTTATGAATTTATATGCGGTAAGGCAATTTACGGACTGTATAGATGCTCGATATTGGTATTTGGTTGACGGACATTCCGCATATTATCTATCGGATGCAAAGAGTGAAATACATTATATGTATATATGCGACTCTCAAAATCGTATAAATCAAGGCTTGTTGACCCGGTTGCTTCATCATCGAGATATTTTGTTTAGGACCAACAATGGAAGAGAATTGTCTGTTATTGTTTCTAATGGTATAGAGTTCATATACCAAGAGAATGTTTGGAGGTATAGAAATTATCAATGGATCAAGAATTTGATTAGGGAAGAGGTTTCTCTTGATGAAGATGTATATAATGCTATACTATATTATGTGTTATATTGTTCGAGAAACGATACAAGTTCTATCATTTGGATTCCCAAAAATGTAGATACCATTAAAGATTTCTTGAAGACTTCACATACGATATCACGCAAACCATTTAGAATTCAGGAACCTCAATTTGATGGCTTGATAAAGAGACTATTGGCCAGTGATGGGGCTACTGTAATATGTCCGGATGGAACTGTGAAATATTACGGGTGCATTATAAATATGGAAGTTACTGATAGCAAATCTCTTAAGGGGACAGGTGAGACTGCAGCCAGTAGATTGGCAAGTAATGGTATCGCAATCAAAATATCTCAAGACGGTACAATTAAAATATTTTTAAACGGAAAAACTAAGATAAAGTTTTAATGATGAAAATAGTTGTAACAGGTACTCGTGGTATCCCGAATATCATGGGTGGCGTGGAGACGCATTGTGAGGAATTGTTCCCTAGAATGGTGGAGCGTGGGTATGACGTAACGCTGATCCGTCGCTCGAACTATGTGAAGGATGACTTACATGAATGGAAAGGAGTGAAACTGGTAACGATTCCTTCTCCTAAGAAGAAGAGTTTCGAGGCTATCATCCATACTTTCCGTGCCATCAATGAGGCGAAGAAGTTGGGCGCTGATGTATTGCATATCCATGCCATCGGTCCTGCGCTGCTGGTTCCATACGCCAAATTGCTGGGCATGAAGGTGGTGTTTACGCATCATGGTCCTGACTATGACAGGGACAAGTGGGGATTTGTAGCCAAGACAATCCTGAAGATGGGTGAGCGTATGGGCTGCATGTTTGCCGATGATGTCATCGTCATCTCGAACGTCATTAAGAATCTCATTGCCCGTAAATATGGAAGGACGAAGAATGTACACCTTATATATAATGGTGTTTCTGAGCCTGAAATCTGCGACTATCCTGAATATTTCAAGGAATTGGGGATAGAAAAGGGTAAGTATATCCTGGGTATGTGCAGATTTGTGCCAGAGAAGAACCTGCATCATCTGGTGGAAGCGATGATTAAAGTGAAGAATGAAGAACGAAGAGTGAAGAATTCTAATGCCGATGAAATAAAGTTGGTGTTGGCTGGTGATACAGACTTCGAGGATGAGTACTCATTGGGATTGAAGCAGATGGCAAGGGAAAATGGTGTGGTGCTTACTGGCTTTATCAAGGGCAGAAAGCTTCATTCGCTGTTGACGAATTGCCGTTGCTATTGTCTTCCTTCTTCGCACGAAGGTTTACCTATTGCCCTGTTGGAAGCGATGAGCTATGGTGTAAAGGTGGTAGTGAGCGATATTCCTGCGAATCTGGAGGTTGGCTTACCAAAGGATGATTACTTCCATTGTGGTAATGTAGATGAACTTTCTGAAAAGCTCGGAAAAATTATCGAGGCTCCATTGCAGCATGTGGATTACGACATGAGCAAATATGATTGGGACCAGATTGCTGATGAAGTAGGAGGAGTGTATCAAGGGTTGAAGAAATGATGATTGTATCAAAGCAACATCAGATTTTCTTTGATTTCCTAAGATTCTGCATTGGCTCTACTAAGGATATACCTTCTTCCTTAAAGGATGCGGATTGGGAGGAGCTGTATGCTATTGCCCAGAAGCAATGTCTGGTGGGTGTTCTTTTTGATGGTATCAAGAAGCTACCTACTGAACATGTAGGGATGAAGAAGGAACTGCTGCTCCAATGGATGGCGGAAAGTCAGATATTGGAGAAGGCGAATGTTCGGTTGAACGATGCTGCCATCCAGGTTTCTGAGTGGTTCCGGAAAAAGGGATTCAGAACCTGTATCCTGAAAGGGCAAGGGAATGCATTGATGTATCCGAATCCTTGTACCCGGACTCCTGGTGATATTGATATCTGGGTGGAAGGTGGAGATAAACGGGTTATCTCCTTTGTCCGCTCTGTCTCGCCTCATGAAAAGGCGTGCTATCACCACATCGAGTTCCCATCGTATAAGGGTGTAGAGGTTGAAGTGCATTATCGCTCTAGCTTCCTGCTGTGCTTCTGGCATAACAGAAAGCTTCAGAAATATTATGAGAGGGTGAAGGATGAGCAGTTCTCGCATCGGGTAATGTTGGGGGAACAAGGGGAGGTTGCGATTCCGACAGTTGAATTCAATCTCATCTTCCAGTTGACTCATATCTATGCTCATCTGATGAATGAGGGGATTGGGTTGAGGCAGCTTCTGGATTACTACTATGTTCTTTGCGACTTTTATAAAGTCTATCAAATGTCTTCGAATCCCTCCGTCTCCCTTTCCAAAGGGAGCTCCACTTTCTCCCCAAGCCCCTCTTCCTCAGGAAGCGGGGATGTAACCGCCCTACTCGGTGCTCTGAACCGCTACGCTCTAAGGTTGGCGGACCATCAAAGGTCTACGCCAGATTGTGCGGGATGGGACCGCCTGGGGATGGTGCAGAAGGAATTGAAGGAGTTGGGATTGTGGAAGTTTGCCGGGGGTATCATGTATATCATGCAGGAGGTGTTCGGCATGTCTACCTCTCGCCTTATTGTTCCTCCGAATGAGAAGTATGGTAAGTTTGTGCTGAATGAGGTGCTGGAAGCTGGGAACTTTGGAAGGCATGATGCCCGGAATCGGTTTGGTAGGTCACAGCTTGGACATAATCTCCAAAGGGTGTATCGGGATATAAGGCTCGTGAAGTATTTCCCTGCTGAGGCTCTATGCGAACCGTTCTTTCGCTTTTGGCATTTCTTCTGGAGAAAATGGCATTAATAGCTTTCTTAGAATAATCTGTTCGGAAACCTATCCGTCCTTTCTTACCCTTAAGGAAGTTTTTTCTAAAATCATCCCGTCCTTCTTTGTTGATAAAGCGAGCTGCACTCGGCAATTTGAAAGCGAGCTTTCATTGCACTCATTGGCATCGCTTTTTCCCATTAAAGAAGGCTCCACCTTTCTCACCAAGCCTCTCTTCCCTCAGGGACGAGAGGATGTAACCGCCCTCCGGTGCTCAGAACCGCTTCGCTCTAAGGTTGGCGGACCAAAGCGGTCTTCGCCATATTGTGCGGGATGTGACCGCCTTACTATAGCTTGCTGTAGTGGGGGACAACTTGCTGATTGGGATCGCATGGCATATTGAAGAGCCTGTTCCATCAAATGTCTTCGCCTGTTTTGCTGATTGGGAGCGCCGAGTATCTCTGAACCACGTTGCAAAGATACGAAGACGGTGAGGGGGCAATTCACAGTTGCTCATACTTGCTCATGGTTGCTCATACTTTCTCATAGATTTTCTTTATTCTGGTATCTGTAAGCTAGTGGATTACGCGGCGTAAGTCCCTGACTTTTGCATCGTAAGTGACTGACTTTTGAGCCGTAAGTCTTTGTGTTTTGATTCGGAAGTAACCGCTTCTGGGTGACAGGGTGACACTGGTGACAGTGATTTCTGAAGATTTACTCTCGCGCGGGCAGGCAGGAAAAATCAAGCCGAAAGTTCCTGCCTGCCCGCGTGCGAGGCGAAAAGTTGAAAAACTAGTGTCACCGTGTCATCGTGTCACCGTGAACTGAGCAGAGGATGCTCTGCATCGCTCTCTGGCTATGGACATGAACTCCCCTGTCTCCGTCTCCGTTGGCTTTCGGAAGTAGAGATCTACAAATTACTGTTTCTGTCACGGCGCCTCTAAAGTAGGTAATAAGGTTCTATATCTGTGTCACACGGTGCAAAGATAGAAAAAATAAAATAAAAGAGAGTTCCCATATACGGGAACTCGTAAACGATAATTATTAATTTTTAAAATCTTTTAAATGGTGAGGGCTGAAAAATATGTTCGATTCTCGCAAGTTACTGAAGGATTTTTGGGGTGGAATAGTGCCCTACCTGTCTTCAATTTACGACCCTTTCAGTGCCCTCTTCCCCTTACAGGGGACAGAAACCTTCCTTACCGTTAAAGAAGTTTTTTCGAATCCCTCCGTCTCCCTTTAGCCAAAGGGAGCTCCACCTCTAACCAAGCCTTCCTCCTCAGAAGGAAGGATGTAACCGCCCTCCGGTGCTCAGAACCGCTTCGCTCTAAGGTTGGCGGGGCATCAAAGCCCTTCGCCATATTGTGCGGGATGGGACCGCTGGGAAATAGCAGTTTACAGTATATAGTTTATAGTTAATTTTGTACTAATTTGCTGATAACTTGCAGAATTATTGCTATTTTCTTGGTAGTTTCGGGGAAAAAGTGTACTTTTGCGACATAATATTAATCATCTAAAATAAAAGGTTATGGCATTAGAAATAAGAAGTATTCCTGTTCTGACAGGTGAGACAGCCGAACGGTTTGTTCGTGAGGCTGAGGAAAATGAACGCCATCCGCAAAGAAAGGCATTGCGAATGTCATTTGCTGATGTGGAGAAAATATTGGTTCGTTCAACCGCAAATTTGAAAGCACATGGAGGAAAGAGTCCTTTTGCAAAGTAATTGCTCTCTTTATCGAGTTACGACAAAAGAAGAGCTTGACTCTTTTAGCTGTGGTGATGAAGATCTTGATGATTTCTTTCACCAGGAGGCTTGTCTTTATGATGGGCAATTATTGGGAAAAACATATTTCTTTGCCACGGAAAGAAGTGGTAAGGATGAAATCGTTTGTGCCTTTACATTGGCAAATGATAGTATCAAGGCTGCTTTGATTCCGAATGCTTCAAGAAACAAAATACAGAGAAAAATTCCTAATTCCAAAAGAACAAGAAGTTATCCAGCAGTATTGATAGGAAGACTTGGAGTTGCGAAGAATTTTCAAGATACTAATGATGGTATTGGCTCACAAGCAATAGACTATATCATATCTTGGTTTTTGTTACCTGATAATAAGACTGGTTGCCGTTTTATTGTGGTTGATGCCTATAACAAGGAAAATGTATTACGTTTTTATGGAAAGAATGGCTTCAAATTCTTGTACTCAACAGAAGAATTAGAGAAAGAAGCAAATCATATTCCTGAAGATGAACATTTGGAGTCAAGGATGATGTATCTAGACTTGTTGGGTTATATAAGATAAAAGTCTTTACGCCCCTTTCGGTTCCCGTTTTAGGGGACAGAAGCCTCAGAAACGAGAGGATGTAACCGCCCTACAGTGCTATTTTTTCGAAAACCTACCCGTCCTTCCTTACCGTTAAGGAAGGCTCCACCTCTCATCTCGGTCTTCTCCCCTCAGGGAAGAAGAGGGAAACCGCCCTACTCGGTGCTCGGAACCGCTACGCTCTAAGGTTGGCGGGGCATCAAAGCCCTTCGCCATGTTGTGCGGGCTGGGACCGCCGGGGGAATAGCAGTTTATAGTTAATAGTTTATAGTTTACAGCTTGCTAAAGGTGGGGAAGGGGAGAGTTTATAGTTAACAGTTTACAGTTAATAGTTTATAGATTGCTGGTTACGATTTATAATTTACAGTTAACAATTTACAGTTAATAGATTATAGATTGCTGGTTGCAATTTATAGTTTACGAATTTCAATTAATAATTTTCAATTAACATATTATGGTTTATGGTTAGCTGGTTGATATTAACTGTAAACCATTAACTTTTCATAAAGTTTATGGCAAAAAAAGTTTTTGTGAGCGGGTGTTACGACCTGCTGCATTCCGGTCATGTGGAGTTTTTCCAGCAGGCATCACGGTATGGTGACCTGTATGTGGGTATCGGATCGGATGCTACTTATCTGGAGTATAAGCATCGCAAGCCTATGTTCCCGCAGGAGGAAAGGCTATTCATGGTCAAGAACATCAAGGCGGTGAAGGATGCATATATCAATGAGGGAAGAGGAGTGATCGACTTCCTGCCAACTCTTGATAAGGTGAAACCGGATGTGTTTGTGGTGAACGCTGAAGGTGGGTCTGATGAGAAACGTAGGATTTGTAAGGAAAGGGGCATCGAATATGTCGAACTCCAGCGCACTCCTCATGCGGGTTTGAAGGCGCGGTCTTCTTCTGACTTGAAGAAGGCGTTGTCGAACGTATCTGATAATTCGGCACAGGAGGCGGGGATTCCTACCCGTCTGGATCTGGCTGGTACTTGGATTGACCAGCCTTATGTGAGTCACTATCATCCGGGATGGGCGATTACCATCTCGCTGGAACCTACCTTTGAGGTGCGCGACCGCTGCGGTCTGTCTACCTCTACCCGTAAGATGATTCAGAAGATATGGCCGGTGAAGTTGCCGAAGATGGATCCGGAGATGCTCGCCCGACTGGTTTTCTGTTTCGAGAACAATCCGGAGCGTCATGATGGTATCATCTCGGGTGCCCAGGATTCTATCGGTATCTGTGTGCCCGGTCTGGTGCGTCATTATTATGACAACAACTTCTGGCCGGAGAAGATTGAGAGTACGCAGGATGAGATGACTCTCCGTTTCCTGGAAGACCATCTGGTGATGATTCCGATGGAACCGAGAAGACCGGGATGCAGTGT
>ERZ506428.24-NODE-24-length-56338-cov-27.4069_pt1 | contig 56338 bp, 52 predicted proteins | sample MGYA00513665_ERZ506428 | MGnify/ENA metagenome assembly ERZ506428 | reverse complement strand
ATCCGGATATTGGAAATCAGGGAGTTACATAACGGGTAGCTGCAATGTGGGTTAAAATATACCCTTCACCCTTCACCTCATCACCCCAACACAGCTTCCAAGTCTTCTTTATCGAAGATATTTTCTTATCCTTCGGAGATATTCTGCTATCTTTCGGAGTAAATTTCTTATCTTTCGGAGATATTCTTTAGAAAGATTCCATGGATTTTTCCGCACTTTATTTCCCGAATCCACGCAAATCGCACAAATCGCATAGGTAGGAAACGGAAATGTTGTATCTTTGCAACGTCAATCAAAAGTAACGCTGAAATGCTGGATTCCTGAAAAAAACGACATAAAAATTTGGAAGTTAGAATTATTCAGCGTAATTTTGCAGATGAAAATCATAAAACAGAAACAATATGCAAACAAGTAAATACCTATTAGCAACAGAAAGAGATGCCGAATGGGGACTCACCATCAGCACCGTGGGACGAGAAGAAATCGCCCCAGGAGAAGCCTATCCAACAAAAGGACATGCTGACGGATATTACTTCGATCTTCAGAAGGGAAGAATACTCGACGAATACCAACTGCTTTACCAGCCAGAAGGTGAAGGAGTGTTCAGTTCAGCCCATCTTCCAGAAACAAAGATCAAGGCTGGAGATATCTTCCTACTCTTTCCCGGTGAATGGCATAGCTATCATCCATCAGGCACCAAGGGATGGAAAAGCTATTGGATCGGCTTCAAGGGCAAGAACATCGACGACCGCGTGAAGGCAGGTTTTCTTTCTCCTGAAAAGCCAATCTACCATGTAGGTTACAGTAACGAGATTATCGCTCTCTACGAAGAGGCTTACAAAACCGCACAGGAAGAGGCTGCTTTTGCACAGCAGACTATGGCGGGTATCGTAAACCATCTGATAGGCAAAATGTATTCTCTGGAAAGAAATATCGTATTGAGCAAGGATGCCAAGCATGTTGACATGATTAATAAAGCCCGTTTGCGTATCCGCGAAACGCTGGAAGATACGCTCACCATCCAGGAGATTGCGCAGGAACTGGGCATCAGCTACTCTTCTTTCCGTAAACTCTTCAAGGAGCATACCGGATTCGCTCCCGCCCTCTATCAGCAGAATCTGAAACTGCAGAGAGCCAAAGAACTGCTATCTACCACCGACGAGAGCATCAAGGGAATTGCCTACCGCCTCAATTTCGAATCACCTGACTACTTCTCGGCAAAATTCAAGAATCAGACCGGTATGAAACCATCAGATTTCAGAAATATGACGAGATAGTCAAAAAATAAGGCTCTAAAATCAATTTCTCTTGTTCCATATCCTTTTTTTGGTCTACCTTTGCAAACGTGAACAAATAACAGCAACTTAAAGACACATTTTCATAATGGAACAAAAGAAATACTTTTTCGCCGTAGATTTAGGTGCTACTAGCGGAAGAACCATCGTAGGAAGCTTGTCAGATGGCAAGTTTGACTTAGAGGAGCTGACCCGCTTCGACAACAACCTTATCGAAACAGGCGGTCACTTCTATTGGGATATCTACGCACTCTACTTTGAGATTATCAAAGGTTTGAAACTCGTGGCGCAGCGTGGCATTCACATCCAGAGCATCGGTATTGACACCTGGGGATGCGACTTTGTATATGTAGACAAAAACGGAGATATCCTCCGCAACCCGATGGCTTACCGCGACCCTCATACCGTGGGCATGATGGAGAAATACTTTGACGAGAAAATCAGCAAGGAGAAGGTTTACGAAAAGACTGGCATCCAGTTTATGAACTTCAACTCATTGTTCCAGATGTATGCCATGCGCAAAGCAGGCAATGTAGCTCTGGAAAATGCCGACAAGATTCTCTTTATTCCTGATGCACTGAGCTATATGCTCACCGGCAACGCCATCTGCGAATATACCGTAGCATCAACTTCTCAGATTCTGAATCCGGTGACAGGCGACCTCGACATCGACCTCGTAGAAAGTCTCGGATTGAAGAGAGAGCAGTTTGGCAAGATGACTCATCCGGCTACCATTATCGGCACACTGACCGAAGAGATACAGAAGATAACAGGACTGAATGCCGTTCCTGTCATCGCCGTAGCAGGTCACGATACCGCCAGCGCCGTAGCTGCCGTACCAGCCAAAAACGAGGAGTTTGCCTATCTGAGTTCCGGTACCTGGAGTCTGATGGGTATCGAGACCAAGAATGCCATTATCAACGAGAAGAGCTACGAGCTCAACTTCACTAACGAGGGCGGCATTGAGGGTACAACCCGATTTCTGAAGAACATCTGCGGCATGTGGATTTACGAGCGTTGCCGCAAGGAATGGAAAGACGAAGCTGCTGCCAACCAGAAGGATATGACTTGCCTGGGCCATGCAGAACTGATAGCTGAAGCCATGAAGCAGCCTGCCTTCCAAAGCATCATCAATCCGGACGATGCATGCTTTGCCAACCCATCGAGCATGGTAGAGGCGATTAAGCAGTATTGCGAAAAGACCGGTCAGCACGTTCCTCAGAACTATGGCGAATTCTGCCGCTGCATCTTCGAGAGTCTTGCGCTCCGTTATCGCCAGGTATTTACATGGCTGAAGGATTTTGCCGACTTCGACCTCAACGTGCTCCACATTATCGGTGGCGGTTCGCTCAACCAATATCTCAACCAGTTTACAGCCAACAGTTGTGGTGTAACCGTATTGGCAGGTCCTCAGGAAGGCACCGCCATCGGCAACATCATGCTCCAAGCGAAGGCTTCTGGTTTGGTTAAGGATATCTGGGAGATGCGTCAGATCATCGCCAACTCGCTGGAACTGAAGAAATTCGAGCCACAGAACAAGGAGGCATGGGATGCGGCTTACGAAAAGTATTTAAAGGTAAAAGGGTAAAAAAGTAAAAGGGTAAAAAGGGAAAAGGGAAAAGAGGTAAAAAGAACCTTGCCCCGGTCGTCCCCGTTCCCAGCGATTCCATCGCTGGTCCCCTGCCTTAATCTTAAATGAAAAAAGGCAAAAGCTTTAAAAAAACAAACAATAACAACAAAATACATAAAAAACAATGAAAGCAGATTTGATTTTAAAGAATTACGAGATTGCAAAGGAGCGCTATGCAGCTCTGGGTGTAGATACAGACAAGGCTATTGAGACATTGGAGAAGACTCCTATCTCTCTGCACTGCTGGCAGGCTGACGACGTGGTTGGCTTCGAGCGCGGCGAGGCTGCTTCTGGCGGTATCCAGAGTACAGGTAACTATCCTGGCAAGGCTCGCAACATCGACGAACTCCGTCAGGATATCGAGAAGGTGAACTCTCTTCTGGCTGGTACTTTCCGTCTCAACCTTCATGAGATTTATGGTGAGTTCGGTGGCAAGCAGATTGACCGCAACGAGGTAACCGTAGATCAGTTTACAGGCTGGATGCAGTGGGCTAAGGAGCAGAACATGAAGCTTGACTTCAACTCTACTTCTTTCTCTCATCCTAAGAGTGGCAGTCTCTCTTTGTCAAATCCAGACCCAGCTATCCGCGAGTTCTGGATTGAGCACACCAAGCGTTGCCGCCGCATTGCAGACGCTATGGGTAAGTTCCAGAACGACCCATGTATCATGAACATCTGGGTACATGATGGTTCCAAGGACATCACCGTAGAGAAGGGTCGCTATCGCGAGATCTTGAAAAACTCTCTTGATGAGATTCTGGCAGAGGAGTTGCCTAACATGAAGTCTTGCCTGGAGGCTAAGCTCTTCGGTATCGGCTTGGAGGCATATACCGTAGGTTCTCACGACTTCTACGCTGGCTACTGCGCTAAGAACAACGTGATGTACACTCTCGATACAGGCCACTATGAGCCAACAGAGAACGTATCAGATGCTGTTTCTGCACTCTTGCTCTTCGTTCCAGAGTTGATGCTCCACGTATCTCGCCCAATGCACTGGGACTCAGACCACGTAACCCTCTTCGACGACAATACACGCAACCTCTTCTCAGAGTTGGTTCGTGCCAACGCACTCGACCGTGCTCACATCGGTCTCGACTACTTCGACGGTTCTATCAACCGCATCGGTGCTTACATCATCGGTGTACGTGCAGCCCAGAAGTCATTGTTGCAGGCATTCCTTGAGCCACTGGATACCCTCCGCAAGTACGAGGACGAGGGCAAGCTCTTCCAGCGTCTAGCTCTCTTGGAGGAAGAGAAGACATTGCCATTCGGTGCTGTATACGATTACTTCAACCTGAAGAACAACATCCCTGTTGGCGAAGAGTACATCGCTGACATAGAGAAGTACGAAGCGGAAGTACTTGCTAACCGCAAGTAAGTGAAGAACGAAGAGTGAAGAACGAAGAATTCAATTGTCTTATGGCTAAAAAAGCATTTGAATTCTTCACTCTTCATTCTTCTCTCTAATACATATTATTATGGAAATATTAATAGGACTTTTAATCATAGCCATCGGCGCATTCTGCCAGTCCAGCTGCTACGTTCCTATCAACAAGATAAAAGATTGGAGTTGGGAATCATACTGGGTAGTTCAGGGTGTGTTCGCATGGCTTATTTTGCCTTTCTTAGGCGCAATGCTCGCTGTACCAAGCGGCCATTCCTTCTTTGAATTATTCGACGGTTATGGCTTCAACGTAGCGATGACCATGCTCTTTGGTGTACTCTGGGGCGTAGGCGGACTGACCTTCGGTCTTTCCATGCGTTACCTGGGTGTAGCATTAGGACAGAGCATCGCCCTGGGAACTTGTGCAGGTCTAGGCACCATCATGGGACCTGTATTGCTCAACATCTTCTTTCCTGAAATGAACGCCCTTTCATCGCTCACCTTCAGCGTGATACTCGGCGTAGTGGTTACCCTGCTCGGTATCGCTATCATCGGAGTAGCTGGCAGTATGAAGGCTTCATCACTCTCAGAAGAAGAGAAGAAGGCGGCAGTAAAGGACTTCAACTTCCCTAAGGGTCTTGCCATCGCCTTGCTGGCTGGTTTCATGAGCGGATGCTTCAATGTGGGTCTTGCCTTCGGCGACGACATCCATTTCGGCAGTTTCACTCCTGATATGTACAAAACCTTGCCAGCCACCTTCCTGGTTACCCTGGGCGGTTTCATCACCAACGCCATCTACTGTTTCTATCAGAACACCAAGAATCATACCTGGAGCGATTACAAGAACCAGGAGGTTTGGAGCAATAACATTCTCTATTGTGCCTTGGCAGGTGCCTTGTGGTACAGTCAGTTCTTCGGACTGTCACTGGGCAAAGGGTTCCTTACCGAATCTCCTACCCTCATGACGCTTTCGTTCTGCATTCTGATGGCGCTCAACGTAGTATTCTCTAATGTATGGGGCATCATCCTAAAGGAATGGAAGGGCTGCTCAAAGAAGACCATCGCCGTATTAATCGTCGGCATCATCGTCTTGATTATCTCAAGTTTCTTGCCACAACTTATATAACAAAAAAGAGGACCCCGAGTATTTCACAATGCTCGGGGTCTTTTCACTAAACTTAATTATCTAAACCAAAAATTCTTATAGAAAACAATCTTTAAAACTAATAACTTATATTTTATCTATAAATCTATTTATCTTGGCAAATTGAAAGCCTTGGTCATCTCTGCCATTTCCTCCTGGCTCATACCATCAGGCTCAAATCCCATACACTTGGAATCAATGTAGATCTTGGCGCTCTTAGAGAGTACGTCAATCTGGTCGAAGGCATCCATCACATCCAAGCCCTTGGCAAAGACGCCATGCTTCTCCCACATCACTACATCATAATCCTCCAACTCCTTCAAGGTCTCCTCAGCGAGTTTCAAACTGCCTGGCAACTGATAAGGAACAATACCCAAACCGAGTGGACAGAACGCCTTGGTTTCTGGAATCATACTCCAAAGCAGATTGCTCAACACATCCTTGCCCATGAACTTCTTATTGTGGCTCATAGCGATAAGCTCGATAGGATGAGTATGAACGGTAGCCTTGTAGTTAGAACCCTTCTCGATGAGACGGGCATGAACGCTCAAGTGGCTTGGCAACTCAGATGTTGGCATCACAGGATTATCAGCGATGATAACATAGCTGGCGCAATCGTCGAGGATACGGATGATAGAACCGTTCTCCATAGGCCAGCGAGCCAAGTCGCGCATGCGCTTGCCTGTTCCCTTGCAGAAGAAGTAGCAGCCCTTCAATGCAGGCAATGCTGTACCAATCTGCTTTACTTCGCTGATAGCAGGCAGAGCCTTGATTTCGTCATCTACCAAGTCGGTGATGTTCACGGTGATGTTACCACCATTACGCTCAGCCCAACCATTCTGCCAGAGATAACCGGCAACTTCAGCAATCTTCTCGACCTCCTTTTTCAAGGCAGGACGACCTTCTAAAACACTATTCATATTAATCTTGTTATTAGCTTGTTTAAAATTTCTGCTGCAAAAGTAATCATTTCCGCCCATATCCACCCTATTCTTTTGATATTTGGGCTATAGCATTTGGCATAATCCTCAAATTCCAGAAAAATGCAGAAGGCGGTTCCTTGCATCACGCAAGAAAACCGCCCTTTTTCATTCTACAGTCAATAGAGAATGCATACTCTATTGATGAGATGAGATTTATGCTCTTTTTTATGTACTTCCTTGACTTTTTGGCAAAACACCTAGCATATTTGTACGATTTTACATTTTTAGAATCATAATACAGCTATTATTGGGTATTTTTCGCTATCTTTGCAAACGAAGAATAAACAATTAAGAGCAACTTAATAAACCCAATATGATGAACAATAAAAGAAATCATAAATTCATAGGATTATCCTTTGCTTTGGCATTGTTGTCGTCACTCAATTGCCAGGCTCAGTTCCTCCCTACCCCTACGCAGGAAGCCAAACCGGGCGTAAGATGGTGGTGGATGGGATCTGCCGTGGATCAAGAGAATCTGAAGTGGAACCTTGGCGAATACGCCAAGGCGGGCATCGGTGCCGTGGAAATCACACCGCTCTATGGTGTGCAGGGCAACGACAAGAATGATATCCCTTATCTCTCGCCAAAATGGATGGATATGCTCAAGTTCGTGGAAAAGGAAAACAAACAGGTGGGCATCGAGACAGATATGGCAACCGGTACAGGCTGGCCTTTCGGAGGTCCTTGGGTGCCTATCAGCGAGGCGGCATGCAAGGCGGTATTCGTAGATACCATCGTAGATGTGAAGCAGAAACTGATGGAGATTGAGTTCAACGTGCCGAAGAAAGAGCGTGATTTCGCCAAGCTGAAACTCATCAAGGCTTTCCCTGTGGAAGGAGAAAAATATAAGAAACGAGTCATCGCCCTCTATGAGAGCCGTACCCGACAGAAGGTAAAGCGTGCCGCTCCGGGAGGAGAAGGATACGTTATCGACCACTTCGACTCTACTGCCGTGGCCAATTATCTGCAGCACATCGACAGCGCCTTCGTTGCATCGAAGACTCCATATCCACATACCTTCTTCAATGACAGCTACGAGGTGTATGGCGCCAACTGGACTCCTAACCTCCTGACAGAATTCGAGAAATATCACGGATATAAACTGCAGGATAAATTCCCGGAGTTCCTCGATGGCGATGCTGTGGTGGTAAGCGATTACCGTGAAACCCTAGGCGACATGTTGCTCCATAACTTCACGGAGCAGTGGACCAAATGGGCAAACAAGCGTGGTGCCATCACCCGCAACCAGGCACACGGTTCACCAGCCAACCTCATCGACTGCTATGCAGCCGTTGACATTCCGGAAATTGAAGGCTTCGGACTGACCGACTTCGGCATCAAGGGACTGCGCAAGGATCCGGGCAAGACCCGTCCTAACTTCAGCGATCTCAGTATGCTGAAATATGCTCCATCGGCTGCACACATCACCGGAAAGAAATATACATCCAGCGAAACCTTCACCTGGCTCACCGAGCACTTCCGCACATCCCTGAGCCAGATGAAACCGGATATGGACCTGATGTTCTGCGCCGGCGTAAACCACATGTTCTTTCATGGCACCGCTTATTCGCCTAAAAACGATACATGGCCAGGCTGGAAATTCTATGCTTCAATAGATATGAGTCCTACCAACAGCATCTGGCGCGATGCGCCGGAACTGATGAAATACATCACCAACTGCCAGACCTATCTGCAGTGGGGACAGCCAGACAATGATTTCCTGGTTTATCTGCCTGTAAGAGATATGTGGCGCAAGGATACCAAGAACTGGCTGATGCAATTTGATATCCACAGCATGGCGAAGAAGGCGCCAGAGTTTATCAAGGTGATTCTCGATATCGACAAGGCAGGATTCGACTGCGACTACATCAGCGACAAGTATCTCCGCACATGTACCTTTAAGAATGGAATGGTAGAGACTGCTGCCGGAACCCGATACAAAGGTATCATCATCCCTGGCAACAACATCATGCCTAGCGACGTGATTCAGCACATCTCTGCTCTCAAGGCACAAGGCGCCAAGATTATCAAAGGCGACAACATCAAGGCAATGGAACAGGCGGCAAAACCGGAACTGATGAGAAAGAACCTGGGCCTGAAGATGATTCGACGTGCCAACAGCATCGGCCATCACTACTTCATCGCCAACCTCACCAGCAAGGACATCGCTTCTAGCGTGGCTTTGGCCGTAAACGAGAAGCATGGCATCTGGTACAACCCTATGACGGGCAAATACCACGAGGCAACCATCGGCGATAAGGGTATCCAGCTGAACCTGAAGAGTGGCGAGAGCCGCATTCTCATCACATCGAATAAACCCGTGGGTGAGTGGCAACTCGGTTCTAAGGTGAAGGTAGGCGGCAAGGAAGCCATCGTTGCAGCGGATAGCAAGACCATCGACCTGACAGAGAATGCCTGGAAACTGTCATTCACCGAAGATGCTCCTAAGGTGGGCGAAACCTTCAACCTGAAGGGCGTAAAGTCTTGGGAAGGCCTCAGTGAAAAGGCGAAGGTGATGATGGGAACAGGTGTTTACGAAACCACCATCAAGCTATCGAAGGATGATGCCAAGAAGCAGTGGGCCATCGACCTGGGTGATGTTCGCGAGAGTGCCCGTGTCTATGTCAATAATAAATATATAGGTTGCGCCTGGGCTGTACCATATATCCTCAACTGTAAGGATGCGCTCAACAAGGGCAAGAACACCATCCGTATCGAGGTAACCAACCTGCCAGCCAACCGCATCGCAGAAATGGACCGTCAGGGTGTTAAGTGGCGCAAGATGAAGGAAATCAACGTGGTGGATATCAACTACAAGAAGACCACCTACGAGAAATGGACTCCTATGCCAAGCGGACTGAACAGCACCGTGAAACTCGTGGAAATCAAGTAAATAACCATAACATTAATAACAAGACAAATGAAGAAACTGATCTTATCATCGCTCTGCATGCTCATGGGCTTGACCTCAATGTCTGCCCAGACCGCATTGCAAAATGAAATCCTGGAGGTAGCCCATCGCACCAACAACTATTTCATGACAAAGTACAGTGACCCAACCATCGACACTTTCGTGAAGAAAAAACGTACCAGCAACCTCTGGACCCGTGCCGTATATTACGAGGGATTGATGGCGCTTTACGAGATTGACCCTCAGCAGCGCTATCTCGACTACACAGACAAGTGGGCAGATTATCACAAGTGGACAGCACGTGGAAGTGTGAACAATACCGATGCCGACAACCAGTGCTGCCAGCAGACTTACATGGACCGCTACGTTCAGACCGGCGGCAAGAAGGACTTGAGCAAGGTGAAGGAGAACCTCGACCATCAGATGGGCACCAAGCGAGTAAACTACTGGACTTGGATTGACGCTATCCAGATGGCGATGCCAGCCTACGCCAAGTATGCCAAGATTACCGGCGAACGCAAGTATCTGGATTATGCGATGAATTCCTATAAATGGAGCCGTGATACCCTGGCTAATGGACTCTTTAACAAGAAAGAAGGACTTTGGTGGAGAGATAAGAACTACGTGCCACCTTACAAGGAGAAGGATGGCAGCAACTGCTACTGGAGCCGTGGCAACGGCTGGGTGTATGCAGCCCTGGTCCGCGTGATGGAGACTTTGCCAAAGACCGACAAGTACTATCAGTATCTGAAGAAGGATTTCATCTCTATGAGCCAGGCTATTCTGAAATGCCAGCGCAAGGATGGCTACTGGAACGTAAGCCTCGTCTGTCCTGCCAACTATGGCGGTCCTGAGATGACCGGTACAGGTCTCTTCCTCTATGGTATGGCATGGGGGGTTCAGCAGGGCATTCTTCCTAGAGCCACCTATCAGAAGGCGATGGACAAGGCATGGAAGGCTCTTGCCGCATCCGTTCACGAGGATGGTTTCATCGGCTATAACCAAGGCACCGGAAAGGAGCCATCAGCTGGCCAGCCTGTCACCTTCACCTCCGTTCCTGATTTCGAGGACTACGGCACAGGTTGCCTCCTGCTTGGTGCTGCAGAGTATTACAAGCTTTTAAAAGTAAAAAAGTAAAAAGGAACCTCCCCCTTCCGCCACCGTTCCCAGCGATTCCATCGCTGGTCCCCAAGTCTAAGTTTTAAAGGTAAAAAAGAACAAATCATGAAGAAATATATCTGGCTGATGGCTTGCCTGGTGGCGTTTTCGCCACTAAGCGCCAACGCCGCAAAGAAACAGAAGAAAGCAAAGAAGGCACAAACCGAACTTTGGCCTGATGGCACAAAGATGGATGCCTGGTTCAGCAACGCCCAGAAGGTGAACGTGGATACCCTGGGCAAGAAATACGTTCTCACCGACTATGGCGTGAAAACGGATAGCACCCTGATTCAGACCAAGGCCATCCAGGCTGTTATCGACCGTGCTGCCCAAGATGGCGGTGGCGTTATCGTGGTGCCTGCCGGAACCTATCAGAGCGGTGCCCTCTTCTTCCGTCCAAAGACTCATCTCTATGTTTCTGAAGGCGGAAAACTGAAAGGTAGCGATCGCATCGCCAACTTCCCTGTGGTAGAAACCCGCATCGAAGGCGAGACCTGCAAATACTTCTCGGCATTCATCAATGCCGACAAATGTGATGGCTTTACCATCGCCGGTCCTGGTACCATCGATGGTAATGGCTATCACTACTGGGAGGAGTTCTGGATTCGTCGCACCTGGAACCGTGAATGCACCAACAAGGATGCACAGCGTCCCCGTCTCGTCTATATCAGCAACTCCAGCAACGTAACCTTGCAGGATGTACATATCCAGAACAGTCCGTTCTGGACCAACCACATCTACCGTTGCGACCATGTCCGCTTCCTGGGCTGCACCATCTTCGCCCCTACCAGTGGCATGCGGGCACCAAGCAGCGACGCCATCGACATTGATGTTTGTCACGATGTACTGGTGGATGGCTGCTACATGAGCGTAAACGATGATGCCATCGCCATCAAGGGCGGTAAGGGCACCTGGGCAGACCAGGCACCAGAGAATGGTCCTGTATATAACGTGCTCATCCAGAACTGTAACTACGGAAGAGTGCACGGCTGCTTAACCCTCGGCAGCGAAAGCGTGAAAGACCGCAACATCGTATTGCGCAACACCAAGGTGGGCAATGCACAGCGCGTACTCTGGCTGAAGATGCGCCCTGATACTCCTCAGCATTACGAGTATGTAACGGTGGATAACATCCAGGGCACTACAGGCAGCTTCCTCGTCATCCGCCCATGGAAGCAGTTCTTCAAGCCAGGCAATCGCAAGGACATGCCGCTGAGCCAGTGCAACAACATCACGATGAAGAATATCCAGATGGATTGCGACAACTTCTTCGATGTGGGCAAGAGCGAGAAATACCGTCTGGTAGATTTCACCTTCGAGAACATCAACTGTACCGACAAGAAGATGGCTTTTGATGCCAACCTTATCGAGAACACCATAGCCAAGAAGGTGAATATAACCCCTAGAGAAAAGAGCAACGGATTGAAGACCACCGGTGATGCCGACGGGTTGAAATAACACCTACATTTTATAGAAAGTAATACAAAATTGAGTACTGAAACGAGCTTTATTTGCAAGAATAAGGCTCGTTTTGTTTTTTTATATCCCTCCTTATTTCTTTTTATCTCTTAAAATTAGGCTTTTCCAATTATTTTGCTTAATTTTGCCTGCAAAATAATTTTGAGTAAGAAAATGATTAATATAAAAGGTATAACAAAGAGCTTCGGCTCCCTGCAGGTACTCAAGGGCATCGACCTGCATATTGACAAGGGCGAGGTGGTAAGTATCGTCGGACCTAGTGGTGCCGGCAAGACCACTCTTCTCCAGATTATCGGTACCCTCGACAAGCCAGATAGTGGCAGCATTGAGGTAGATGGCGTGGATGTGCGCAGCCTCAGCACCAAGAAGTTGAGCGATTTCCGCAACCAGCATCTCGGTTTCGTCTTCCAGTTCCATCAGCTTCTACCAGAGTTCACCGCCCTGGAGAACATCATGATTCCTGCCTTCATTGCTGGCAAGAGCCGCAAGGAAGCCAAGGAGCGTGCCGAGGAGTTACTGGCGTTCATGGGCTTGAGCGATAGAGCCAGTCACAAGCCTGCCGAGTTATCCGGTGGTGAGAAACAGCGTGTAGCCGTGGCGAGAGCTTTGGTCAATAATCCTGCCGTCATCCTTGCCGATGAGCCTTCAGGAAGTCTCGACACCAAGAACAAGGCTGAGCTTCACCAGCTCTTCTTCGACCTCAGAGACAAGTTCGGTCAGACTTTCGTCATCGTAACTCATGATGAGGGTCTTGCTGCCATCACCGACCGCACCATCCATCTCAAGGATGGAATGATTGAGAAGACGGTGGAAGCAGGAGCTGCTGATAGCCAGGAAGAAACTGCAGAAGTTGCAGAAGCCCCAACAACAGAAGAAAAAACTGAAGATAATATTATATGAGCAAAAAGATAAAACTCGGCGATTTCAATCGCCTTCGCATTGTAAAGAAAGTTGATTTCGGTCTGTATCTCGATGGTGGTGACGAGGGAGAAATCCTCCTCCCTTCCCGCTACGTACCTGAAGACGCAGGCATCGGCGACGAGCTGGATGTCTTCATCTATCTCGACCAGGAAGAGCGCCTCATCGCTACCACCGAAACCCCATTGGCTAAGGTGGGCGACTTCGCCTATCTCGAAGTGAAATGGGTCAACGAATACGGAGCCTTCCTGGGCTGGGGTCTGATGAAGGATATCTTCTGCCCGTTCCGCGAGCAGAAGAAGCGCATGGTGCTCGGCAACTCCTACATCGTGCATATCCACATCGACGAGGAGAGCTATCGCATTGTTGCCTCTGCCAAGATAGAGCGTTATCTCAACGAAGACCATCCTCACTACAAGCATGGCGATGAGGTGGATCTCCTCATCTGGCAGAAGACCGACCTCGGCTTCAAGGTTATCATCGACAACCAGTATCCGGGTCTTCTCTATCAGGACCAGATCTTCCAGTACATCCATACCGGTGACAAGATGAAGGGCTACATCGGAAGAGTTCGTCCTGACGGAAAGATAGACGTCACCTTGCAGAAGACCGGCATCCAGCAGACAGCCGACTTCGCCGAGACCCTCTACCAGTATCTCCTGGACAACGACGGCGAGTGCGACCTTGGCGACAAGAGCGAGGCCGACGACATCTACGAGCGTTTCCACGTGAGCAAGAAGGTTTACAAGCGTGCCGTTGGCGATCTATACAAAAAGCGCCTCATCACCGTAAGCCCGATGAGCATTCGACTGGCGGAATAAAGCAGATTAGATGTATATATATATAATAAGGTGGCGCATCAAATAAGATGCGTCACCTTTATTTTCTTATACGGTTTACCGCCCAAACCAAGGGCAGCCATCGTATGATTCTTGATAATCAATTTACCAGCAAGGAAAGCTTTCTAAGTTATCGCTCAAATTCTTTCAATCTGTACGGTTGAAACTGAATATTAATCGTTTCCATCTTATTCCTTTCTTTTAATTTAACGCCACAAAATTAGCGAAAAGAATTGGAAATGCCAAAGAAAAGGACGACTTTCTTCAATTTAAGACACCCAAAAACACTCAGCATCAGATTTTAAATGATGCTAAACACATTATTCTATCTCCTCACACACCACCATATCCACGCTTCTGAATATCACAACAATCTTGTGAAGGCGGGTGGTCTTTACCTCCGTCTTCACCACATCACTATCTGCATAGCGATTAACCTGAGCAATGGCTGCCTCTCTCAGCTTCGCCACCTGCTCATCGGTGGCATCCGACTTGCAATATTTCAACTCCACAATGTATGAATGCTCCATATCTGGATAATTCTCCAGGAGCGGACGCAGGAAAATGTCGGCATAACCAGCCTGGTTATCCAGTTCAGAGATAGGGCGATAGAACATATTCTGACAGGTCATCGCCAAGGTAAAACCATGCACATACGACTCACCCTTCTGTCGGTCACGCTGAGAAGAAAAGCGCTTGATGGCATCAGCTATAAAGCCGAAATAAGATTTATAATCACCATCATAAGCAAAGCCACTCTCCAAATCACTCTTCTGATAGGTATCGTAAGCCAGTTCGTTCTCCTTATAGGTACTCAGCAAATAAGCATAAATCTGCTCTCTAACCACCTCGTTAGGAATCACAAACTTGGTCTTGCCACGATAGGTTCCATCAATGGTCAACATGCCAAAGTAAAAGAGCAAACTGACGAAATTGTCCGGATCGTTGATGCTCTCGGCAGGAAATCCCCTTTTCAAGTTTCCCGTAACAAATCCATCTGTAACCAGATGCTGGATGATGCTGGCATCATGGGCAAACTCCTTATCGTGGCGGATGAGCATTCGAAGCTTGTTATAATCTACACGGATGTTATCCTCTATCATATCACGAGGAATATCACAATTATTGTGAATATACTGGTCGATGAAATACAGCACCATCACAGAGTTATACATCGTTACCTGACCATATCTGTTGATAGCAAAGCAGTAGTTATCATACCATGGCTTCATCACCTGGATAAGTTCATCCACGGAATGACGGAAAGGACAAACCGAAGAATAGTAGGTCAACATCTCACGTACTTCTTCCTCCGTAAATCCCGTCATCTCGTTAAACTCGGCGCTCAAGGAATAGTTGGTGCCGATATTGAAACCACTGGTCAAATCATCCATCGTCACAGGACTGACACCTGTTACGAAAACACGCTTCAAGGATGTACTTGTAGCCGCCTTCACCGCATCAAAGAAGAGACGCAGATAGCCTTCGCCATACGTCTGCTTGCGATAATTGGTCATATATTGCGGCTCAGCAAGAATCTTATTGGTAAAATGGTCGTACTCATCTATGAAGAGATAGATTTGCTGACCAACTTTATCACATACTTCGCAAATATACTGCAACTGATTGATAGATCCCTCCTGCTTGTTCATTTCCTCCTTGATATCTTTAGGAAGATACTGCTGATAAACATCACAGAAAATATTGTAGCTGATATTGCAGGTAGCATCCAAACCATCCTTATAATCGTCGATACCAGCTGCAACTACAGAGAAATTCAGATTCAGCACCAAAAAGGAATTACGCTCAGGGGTTGGATTCTTACCTATATAAAGATCACCAAAGAGCTGCTCAAACTTATCCTTCTTGTTCACATCATAGTAATTCTGGAGCATAGAAAGGGTAAGGCTCTTGCCGAAACGGCGAGGGCGAATATAAAAGAAATACTTATTTGCTGCCTCTATTTCTTCTATAAACGGAGTCTTATCCACATAATAGCAATCATCCTTTCTAACATCCTCAAAATTCATCATGCCATAAGGGATGCGCTTGCGATATATGCGTTTCTTCTTCTGTTCCATATCTACTACTTTTTTGACTTTATCTTTCTTTGTGCAAAACTACAATAATATTTCCTAACTAACAAAGAAAATGATGAGAAATCATACTTTATCTTATTTTTTCTCCTCACCCAAACCTTATGGCTGTGCTGACCCACAGAGCGGACTCAAAGAAAAGTTCAATAAAAGTATAATATATTATAAATAAGAATGCCATATTGTACTTTATCTTGCGAAATCTGAAAATATTTATTATTTTTGCAAAAAGTTTAATCGTATTTGATAGAATGCAGCAAATAAACATCCAATATTACAACTCGCCCTGTGGAGAGCTAATTCTGGCATCAGTGGGTGATGAATTGTGTCTATGTGATTGGAATGAAAAGCCATGTGCAGAGCGCAATAAGCTTCGACTAGCAAGGTATATGAACGCAGATTTCAAGATAGAGACATTTTCTGTCCTGGAGCTGGCTAGGCAGCAACTGGATGAATATTTTTCAGGCATCCGCAAGTCATTCGAAATTCCGTTGCATCCTGTAGGAACAGATTTCCAGAGAAAAGTATGGAATGCATTGCTTGATATACCATACGGTGAAACCAGAAGCTATAAGGAAATCGCTCAAAGTATAGGCAATCCCAATTGTGTCAGAGCCGTGGCTGGAGCAATCGGAGCCAACGGCATCAGCATCCTTATCCCCTGCCATCGCATTATCGGCAGCAACCGTTCCCTGACAGGCTTTGCCGGAGGACTGGAAGCAAAGAGAATTTTGCTGGAACTGGAGACTGAAAAATCATAAATGCATTCCATTATCACTTCCCTTATCATGGAAATACCTATATCTGGAAATGATAATATGGGACGGAACGAGACCTAAAACGTTCCGTCCCATAGAAACAAAAAGGCTCAACAAAGAATAAACCATACTAAAAGCAAAAATAATCCAGAAAACATAAACAATTTCCAACTAAAATAACTATCTTTGCAGACAATAAACATAAAACAACTATAACACTTTAAAAATAAGGCAAAATGAGAAAAGTAATCTTAACCAGTATGACGCTACTGACAGCAGTAACGATGCTAGCTTCTTCTGAGAAGAATCCCATCAAGGTTAACCAGATTGGCTATTTGACCCATGAAAGCAAGATAGCAACCATAGAGCCGGAGGCAAAGACCAAAAGCTTCCTCATCAGAGACCAAGAGGGTAAAACCGTCTGGCGCACAAAACATGCAACCACCAAAAAATCCCCATTCTCCAGCAAGATCCGCCAGGAGATAGACTTCTCCTCTATCACCAAGCTTGGCAGGTATACCCTGGTAGCAGGAAGACATCAACAAAGCTTCATCATTTCCAGCAATCCCTATACGGAAGCCTTGAAAGCATCCATCAAAGGCTACTACTATCAGCGTTCTGGGGAGAGCTTGGAAAGAAAGTATGCTGGCGAGTACACACGGCCGGCAGCTCACCTGGATACTCATGTCATGGTACATCCTTCGGCAGCAAGCCCTAAAAGACCTGCGGGAACCATCATATCCTCTCCCAAGGGATGGTACGATGCTGGCGACTATAACAAGTATATCGTCAATTCAGGATTTACCCTCGGACTGATTCTGCAGTCCTACCAGCTCCATCAGGATAGATTCAATTCTCTCAATCTTCAAATTCCGGAATCCGACAATAAGATACCGGATATCCTGGATGAGATGATGTATAACCTGGAGTGGATGCTCACCATGCAGGATCCAACCGATGGAGGAGTATATCATAAACTCACCACCCCTAACTTTGAGGGATTCGTGATGCCAGAAGACTGCAAGCAGCAACGCTATGTGGTACAGAAAACCACCACCGCTGCTCTCGACTTTGCTGCCACCATGGCACTGGCTGCCAGAATCTACCAAAAATTCCCTGAGTTCCAAAGCTTCTGCCAACAAGCCATAGAAGCAGCTGAAAGAGCATACGCATGGGCTGTTAAACACCCCACTGTCTATTACGACCAGGATGGAAACAACAAGAAATTCTCGCCAGCCATCCATACGGGTGGTTATGGTGACAACCACACCGAAGACGAGTTTTTCTGGGCAGCTACAGAACTATACTTCACGACTTCTGAAACATCCTACCTGGAACAGGCAAAACAGTTTGTTCCAGATGAATTCAGCATTCCATCCTGGGGTAACGTGGCAGGTCTGGGCATCTTCCAATGGGTAAACCAGGAACTCCTTGGCACACCTGATGCCGGCAAGCTCCCTATGAAAGAGATCAAAGAATCTCTTAAGAAAAAATGTGATGAGGATATCCAAGAACTGGCTACCTCTTCATTCCACAGTATCTTCGGCAACAGCGCCCAAGACTTCCACTGGGGAAGCAACTCTGAAAGCTGCCTGGGAAGAGGCATTGCCCAAATGTACGAGTATGCCCTGACAAAGGACAGCAAGTATAGGCAAGCCGCCCTTTCTACCTTAGATTATTTCTTTGGACGTAACGCCACAGGCTATTGCTACCTGACAGGCTTCGGCACCCAGAGGGTCATGAATATCCACCACCGTATCTCTGCAGCCGACAATATCAAGGAGCCAGTACCTGGTCTTGTGGCTGGAGGAGCCAACAAGGGACAGGAAGATGCCGAATTCGTACCAGCCTATGCTTCCAATATTCCAGATGAATCCTACCAGGATAACGTCGGCAGCTATGCCTCAAACGAGATTGCCATCAACTGGAATGCCTATCTGGTGTCCCTGCTTGGATGGATAAACTAACAGCACATTGGAGATTATCCGTATAAAGACCAAAAGGGGGAGAGAACCAAACTCCTCTCCCCCTTAACGCTATAAATCTCAACTATCAATCAATCTTTTATTCTCAATGTGCCCATTTGAACCATCACAGAATCATGGTGTCTAAATGCTTTTTGCACTCTCTTCACCATGTCCTCCTGATAATTAAAAAGCTTTATCTTCTTCATTGTCATTTCAAAAAGCAAAAATTCTTTTTACCCTTTACCCCTTTTACTTTTTTACCCTTTTACTTTTTTACCTTTAAAAGTTTGATTGTCTGTGTTTTTCCCGTGATGCCTGTTACCACGGCGATTCCATTGTCACGAATCTCCACCTTCTCATATTTGGCATCAACAATCACTTTTCCTTTCAATGTCATAACACCCCAATGTCTGGGTATCTGTTCAAAGGCGCAATAGGCACCGACAGGTAGCGCTATATGGTGGTAGAGGGGTGGCACGATAACTTTACCATCTACCTTTAAGCCCCATTTCTTTCCGGCCTGATACAATTCCACATGACCTGCTTCTGACTTCTCATGCAAAAGAAGCAACTCACTTGCTTCCATTTCCTTCTTCTGTAACATCGCCTCTTGATAGTATTTCTTGCCAATCCGAGGCATGACAAAATTCAAATCTTCATTTTCATTCTTTGGCTGATTGCACCCTATATAGGTCTTCTTCAAATTTGAATCCACCAGGTAGTAGTCCTCTTTGCTGTCCATGACAACAATACGTTCACCATACAGAATGGCACATAACCAATACACATGCTCGTAATCATTACGCAGGAAACACACATTCCTGCTCTCTTCATTACCCATGCGCATCTTCCCTTCACTACCCTCATAATAGTACCATACTTGACAAGCGGTAGCAGAAAGTCTGGATCTGTATATCATATAATACCCATAATTCTGAAAATCATATTGTGAAGGACGATAGGGCAAAGAAAATTCTTCTTGGGTTCGAGACATGAAGATGTCGTTATATTCTATAAACTCCCATCCTTTGATGTTGACAACCTGAGGAGCCCCTGCTACGTTAGTGCCGTCGTCGATGACAGTTTTTGCCAACAGGTCATAATAGCATATCGCCTTTCTGCGAGGCCGGTAGAACAGGATGTTGCCATCCAGCAGTTTCATGTCATAGTAATCGCCTGGCTCCAGTACTTGTTCTCCTTGCCGGTTCACTACCGTCATCTTTCCATCAGGCAGCTTGATGATGGCAAACTCCCCTTTGCTATCCACAAACTCACGATACTGTATCGTTTGGAGCAATTCCTCATGGCTCATCACCATCATCATTTCTGAGTCTGGATGAATCTGAATACAGTCTTGCACCTTGCTCATCAGGAAAAACTCTCTTTCCTTGTCTGTCTCCTTTTTCTTGCCAACTTTCAGCTTTCCTTCAAACATCGCATTCCAGTTCCATACCTGCGAAGGCAACCCGAACACCCGATACAGTCCCACATTATCTATAATCACGCAGTTCTTCTTTCCTTTGGCTACTCGCAGTCCTCGTCCCACCATCTGCAGGTACTTGGCAAGCGACAGCGTAGGTCGAGCCAACTGTACAAACTCCACATCCGGACAGTCAAATCCCTCCGAGAAGATGTCCACATTCACCAGCACTTGGATAGGATCAAGTTCATCAGCAAGTCTATCAGCAGGCCGCAAGCAAGTAGCACCCAGGCGGTCCCATCCCGCACAATCTGGCGAGACCTTTGATGGTCCGCCAACCTTAGAGCGTAGCGGTTCCGAGCACCGAGTAGGGCGGTTTCCTCCCTCTCCCCTGAGGGTGAGAGGGTCGGGGTGAGAGGTGGAGCCCTCTTTGGAAAGAGGGACGGGGTGATTCGAAAGATCTCTCTTAAGGGTAAGGGAGGACGGGTGGGTTTTCGAAAAATTGTCAGGGTGATTCGAAAAAGAAGTATTAGAAGCTTTGAACCTTTCAATAAGTTCTTTTCGTAAAGAACTTGGCGTTTTACTATCAATGGCAACAGCTGCTATGCCGTGTTCTCTGTAGAACTCGGCAATAGCATTAGCATGACTAATATTGATAGCATACACGATGCCCTTTCTGTCCTTACCAAATTCTTCCAAGCTCCGATAGAGTCTTTCGATGCTCGGTTTCTTATTCAGCAACATATCCATTTCCTTGTTCTGGTAGTCACCATCTGCACCTCGCTTCTGCAAGGAGTCGATGAGCCGTTGCGTCACACCATCCGATTTGATGCTCACAAAATCGTATGTCGCCAATCTACCCTTGCTGATAAACTCAGGAACATCCCACGACTGCACCAATACGTCAAACAGGTCAGTAAATCCCTTACCGTTCAATCGGCAAGGTGTAGCCGTCAGTCCCAGAAACTTAGCCTTCGGGAATCTCTCCCACATCTCCTTGTAAGTTTTGGCAAGCGCATGGTGCGCCTCGTCAATCACTATCAGTCCTGGCTCTTCCTCTATCTCGTCATAGTGTCTCATCAGCCACTGAATGGACATCGCCTTGACGGAAGACAATAGGAATGAGGCGTTTGATGCGGAATAAGAATGGAACTTTCTTACGGTTTCGTCTATCTGCGACACAAGTTCTTTTCTATGGGCAACAATCCATACTTTCTCCATTGGATTGTTGCTCACGAAAGAGTCTATGACTGCTGTCAACAGATAGGTCTTACCTGTTCCCGTTGGCATTTGTGCCATCACGGACCGATGAAGGCGCAACGCCTTCTCAATCCGTTCCTTCATATCCTCTTGATAATCAAATAGCTTGATTTCCTTCATTATTTAAGAGTTTCGTTAACTTTACTCCAGTCTTTATTCATCAAATCCCCGATGATGCTATGAATCTTCAAGGCATATATAAATCAACAGCTCGCAAGTCCATTAGGCGTTAGGACCCGTTAGGCGTTCCTGCGGACTTGTGTATCTCCCTAACGCCTAGCGACTTGCAAACCAGTATTACGGACTTATACCACAGCACCTTCAGCCCTGTTAGGGCGTGTGGAGCTTACTTTCGAAAGTTCAGTAACATTAGAAAAGAATATGATAACAGACATAGAAAAGTGCAACCTTTGAAATTTAATCGTTATGATACAGAATAAATTATTCCGTGATTGCCTCGCTACGATACCTGCCGAGCAAAAGGCAGAGTTCGATTTGTCTTTCGGTATTGCCGAGCGCATTAGTGAAATTCTGAAAGCCAAGGGACTCACCCAAAAGGATTTCGCCCGATTGCTCAACAAGCGAGACTCAGAAATCTCCAAATGGTTAACAGGCAGACATAACTTCACTACTCAAACCATAGCTCGTATAGAAACTGCCTTAGGAAGTAAACTCATCAGCATAGCCCATTGATTGAGCTATGCTTAATTTTATAGAATCTGCAATAACCTTTCATCAGTATCCTCCAAATTCAGAACCTTAGCATGCTCAAGCCTGTTTTTACTTACTGCTAATAAAAGGATGCTCTGTTTAAATTAGACTGAAGCATTGGACAATATAGGCCATATTTTTTCTTAATGATATTCGAGACTAATTTTACAAACCATTTGTCTGCCTTTGGCGAAAAGTAAATATTATCAATTAGCAGATTCAAATCCACAGGTATAAGCAAGTCATGTGCATCCGTCAACATATTAAAATCGGGAGATTCCGAAATCACTCTAAATTCTTTCTCGTGAGCAAAAGATAATCTTTTATACCAAGGAGCATCAAACATATGAAAGTATTTCCCTGATGTTCCATTATTATATTCGCTATAATCAATATAATTTACCATACCGAATTCGCAATTTGCTGTAACCGGTAGTGCCTGATAAAGACGCTCAAACGTAGTCTGAATAGCAATTCCTTGTTTAGTATCCCTAGAATACAATTGCCACATAGCTTCAGACTCGCCATCTGACTGATGCCAACAACTTATGTAGTTATTTAAGCGCCACTTTCTAATTGTTCTTCTATATCTATTAAATTCATATTTGGCTTTTTCTTCGTCATTGCTCCCATCGTCAAATTCTTTCAAATTAACGAATGGTGCTCTTCGCTGCATTTCCATTTTAATCCAAGCATCTTCATTGGTAGCAACTCCCAAGGCACCTTCATAAGGGTCATTAAAATGATCTATACGGGTAAAATACAAAGAACTTTCATCCAATAAAGACAGGAACTTAGCTAAATCCATATATCGCCATAACTTTGCTGATGGTTCTGGAATTTTGCAGCAAAATCTTCTGTTAGAATAAAATCTTGCATCTTTCATTTTCGAACTACAGCCTTTACAAGTATGAGCTAATGCACCATCATCTAAATGCCCAATAAAAGTTTCCTCCCCATTGCTAAATTCTTTTCCACATAAAGTGCATTGATTCCTATGGATAATATAGAACCATCTTTCTTGCTTAATGCTTTCTAAATTATATTTTTTATGTGCTCCCATTATCATATAGTTTTAATGTCAAGACCTGACTATTCGACCTCTATTATTCTCTGAATTTCATCCATCAATTTAAGAAATACTCTTTCTTGTGCAGGTTTTTCCATTTCCGCCAAAGTTTCCTCAGGCTTATTTACTGCTTGGAATTCTGACAATTCTGATTTTAAAAAGAAACTCGGTTCTACCAATAAACACAACACCTTAGTATTCTCAGCTTCAGCCTTCCTTAAAATCGGTGGAAGTTCATTGTTTTTAATAAAATCAGAAGCAAGAAAGTCTGTAGATACCAAAAGTATTGCAATGTTAGCACCATTCAATGCCTTTTTTATCTCTTCTTTCCAGTGTTGTCCAGCATGAATTTTCTTGTCAGACCATTCTTCAAAACCTCCTATATACTTTTTCAGCACACTCAAATGGGTCATCAATCTATTGTGAAATATTTCATCAGCATGAGAATAGCTGATAAATATTTTCTTCTTATCTTTATGCATAATAATCTTTTTATTTTCAGTTTCATTCTTTAGAAGTTGCATAGAGGGTATTACAACCTTCTTATCATCCTCAATTACCAGTTCATCAACATACGACAAAGGATTATCTAAAATATCCAATTTTGTGATACCGCTTATCAAACTTTCATCAAGATGTTCTATTTTATTCTTACTAAGAATGAGTGTAGTAATCTTCGAATCAAGTATTTGCTTGGGTAAATGCTTGATTTGGTTACCATGCAGATTCAAAATCTTCAACTTGGGGAGTTTAAATAAAGCTCCTTGTAATACCTTTAAATTATTAAAAGCCAAATCTAAGGTTCGAAGTTTTTTGAGTTTCAATATTTCTTGAGGAATCACCTCTATCCTATTATAACTTAAATCGAGCTTTTCCAGATTTGTATACTGATATACATTATCAGGTATTGTCTTTAGATTTTTATGGGATAAATTAAGTTTTGTAACTTGCTTTATCGTTTTTCCTTTAATTTTTATTGGATATTCCATAATATTTATGTATCTTTGCACCCATAGTCGGACTATGGGGGTAGCGACTTAAAATAAGTGATGTTCAGAGTGCACTCCTGCGGGAGGTCAATCTGATTAATATCTTGAATGGAGTCTTAGCGTAGAGGAGGAACCTCTAATAGATGGGGAAGAAGAACTTCAACGGCTTGCTGAGAATCCCTTTAATTCATCGCAGCTTCGGCATCCCACGTTTTTCGCTAGCGAAATTGTGTTCTGTCATACAAAAGAACACATACAGCATTTTGAGGTCGTTCGATTTGAACGACCTCATTTGTTTCCTTTTATCTCCCTATAGCATTCTTCCATTTTCTCCAGCATCTCCGGTAGAGTGACAGCAGGAGTACAACAAAACATCATTTCTGTCTTGGGCACACCAAACGCCTCGTTTTTGGTGACGGATGAAAAAAACAGAGGCTGCATAATAGTAAAGGCGTAAGTCCTCATCACTCAAACGACTTACAAAGTACACACATTCTGAATGAGATTGAGCCTTCACACCTTTTGTCAAAAGGCCTCTACCCTCAAAATCTTTATTTTATAAGTCCATTATAGCAAGACATAGTAAGACCATCCCAGGCGGTCCCATCCCGTAAAACCTGGCGAGACCTTTGATGGTCCGCCAACCTTAGAGCGTAGCGGTTCTGAGCACCGAGTAGGGCGGTTTTCTCCCTCGCTCCTGAGGAGAGAGGGTCGGGGTGAGAGGTGGAGCCCTCTTTAAGGGTAAAGAGGGACGGGGTGATTTTCGAAAAATCCTCCTTTTATCTAAAGATTTTGCAAATGAGCGCAATGAAAGTTTGCTTTCAAATTGCCGAGTGCAGCTAATCTTATTTAAAGAGGAACGTGGCGTTTCGATAACGCATACGTTCCAATCACCCCATAACATACCAACGGTATGAGGAATGCAATCGCCATACTCCCCGTAGTATCCGCAATATACCCCATAATTACTGGAGCAACCGCTCCACCCACAATCGTCATGATAAGCAATGAAGAAGCAAGCTTGGTCTTAGTACCCGCATCCCTCAATGCCAGCGAGAAGACAGTCGGAAACATGATACGCTCTCCAAGATACCAAGCGAAGAACGCAATGAGAGATAAATTCCTCTACATTCCACCACGTAAATGTGTCATAGCAACATTATGTTTAAAGAAGAAAAAACGGGCTACTAGGCTCCATCACCAAAAAGTAGCTTAAATAAAAAGGAGAGAGGGATCCGTTCGCCCGTAGATTTATAATTTCTTGTTCTTCATCCTCCAGAAGAAATGCCATGTTCTGAAGATTGGCTCACTTAAAGCCTCAGCAGGATAATACCTTACAAAATGCATGTTCCTCCATATCTTAAGGAAATACTTCTTCCCCATACTCTGATGCGTAAACCCGCCATATTTGGTGAAGTGCTGTCCGAAGTTGCCACCATTCAGTATCTCTGCCAGCAACAACTTTCCTCTCTTCTCATCCATCGGAGCTATCATCTTCTCCTCAGGCAATCCCAAAACCTCATGCAGAACAAACATCACCGCCCCTGCAAACTTCCACAATCCAAGATGCTTCAATTCTCTCTGCAAAGTATCCCTAATCACTAATAACTCATCATTATTCACTACATAATAGTAATCAATGATTTGCCTCATTCCAATCCCCTCATCAAAGAAATGGTGATAAAGATGACACAGCTGGTACACCACATTAAAAGCAGAGGTTGGTATAGCAATATCCCCTGCCCCATCAGGCAGCCCCACAATATGCGAACATTGCAGATCCGCATTTCTCCGAAACCATTTCTGCAATCTAGCATGATAGATAGGATTATTCATAGAGCAAGGAAAGAAATGCAGCTCCACAGGCACACCATCCAAGGAAGTCTCCAGATGCTGCAGTCTGATATCATCCCCCAGTTCAAACTTCTTTGAGGCATACTCCATAATCCTCTCCCTACTAGCATCAATCCAAACATCAATATCTCCAGGAGTGCGGGAACAAGGATTCGGATACATCAATGCATTCCCCTGCCCTTTCAGAACACAGCATCTCAGCCCATCCTCCCTCAGCATAGAGAAGAGCTTGCTCGCCACTAGATTCACTTTCCTATTCTGTCTGCGAATCTGTTGCGCCTTACCCATCCAGGTCATCAGCAGCTCCCTTCCTATTGGGTTCAGCCTCAACTCCTCAGGATTCTCCTTCCCTAGTCGTTCTATCCCATCAAAGCAAAGCCCAAGCAGAGCCTGCTTAGAAGCAAAGGAATATAGCTCCTGCCAGTCCATACTATCCACCACCCTGCTTATATTCCCCTTATATCCAAGACAATACTTCAGGAAAGCGAAAAAAGCAGTTATATCATTCATTCAACTATTAATCTTTATTAATTATACATAGAGATATACCATATATATGAAATATATTATGTATCTTTGCCCCAAAGTAGAACCATTTAAATAAATAGAATTATGAGTACAGTTTCAGTAACACCTTCTAAAAGAAAGATCATCGACTTAAAAGACGATACATTCAAAACCCTATCCATTATGGCTATTCAGAAGGGAACCAACCTCAAAAACTATATTGAGGATATACTCAATGGCATAGCCGAGGATTACGAAGACGCAAAGCTCTATGCAAAATTAAGAAAAGAGCAGCCAGAAGGTCTCATCCGTGCCAGTAAAGAAGAACAAGAAGATTTCGAAAAGTGGTTAGGCGCATGAAAGTAGAATTTTCAAAATCCTTCATCAAGTCTTCCAAGCGTCTTTCTGGCAAGATGCTCGATTCTTTAAGACGTACGATAGCAGAAGTTAAAGCAGCCAAAGACATTCAAGATATCACTGACTGCAAGAAACTTGTTGGGTATCGTAATATATATAGAATTCGTTTAGGAGATTATAGAGCACTTTTTACTCTAGAAATTGAGTTTTATGGCGATACCATATTCTTTCAATATCTTGCTCCACGAGGCGAAGCCTATGGTAAAAAGATGAAAACAGAACTTAAGCGAATAGACAAAGAATAATTATATTATTCTGTCTCCAATGTATCTCCACCTTTAGTAAGGCGGTCCCATCCCGCACAACATGGCGAGGGCTTTGATGCCCCGCCAACCTTAGAGCGCAGCGGTTCCGAGCACCGAGCAGGGCGGTTTCCCTCTTCTTCCCTGAGGGGAGAAGACCGAGATGAGAGGTGGAGCCTTCCTTAACGGTAAGGAAGGACGGGTAGGTTTTCGAAAAAACAGTTCAAAAGGGCAATATACCCTCCAATATAGGAGGGCATAGCATTATCTATCTTTGTACATATTATCATAATACTTCTGATACTCCCCAGAAGTAACATGATCCATCCATTCCTGGTTATCAAGATACCACTTTACGGTTTCCTCGATTCCCTCCTCAAACTGGAGAGATGGCTCCCAGCCGAGTTCCTTCTGGAGCTTGCGAGAGTCGATGGCGTAACGCATATCGTGACCCTTTCTGTCTGTTACATAAGTAATCAAATCCAAGTCAGCACCCTCAGGGCGACCGAGCAATCTATCAACAGTCTTGATAACCACCTTGATGATATCGATGTTCTTCCACTCGTTGAAACCGCCGATGTTGTAAGTCTCGGCAATCTTACCCTTGTGGAAAATCATATCGATGGCACGGGCATGATCCACTACATACAACCAGTCGCGCACATTCTCACCCTTACCATATACTGGCAATGGCTTGCGATGACGGATGTTGTTGATGAACAACGGAATCAACTTCTCTGGGAACTGGTATGGACCATAGTTGTTAGAGCAGTTGGTCACGATGGTAGGCATACCGTATGTATCGTGGAAAGCACGAACGAAGTGGTCTGAGCTTGCCTTGGATGCTGAGTATGGAGAGTGAGGATTGTACTTGGTAGTCTCTACGAAGAACTCCTCGCCGTAAGCCTCGTGGTTCTTACCGCTGGATGCCTTGGTGGTGAAAGGAGCAGGAATGCCCTCTGGATGAGTCATCTGCAATGCACCGTAAACCTCATCGGTAGAGATGTGATAGAAGCGCTTGCCCTCGTATCCCTCAGGAAGACTCTCCCAGTAAATTTTGGCAGCCTGAAGCAGAGACAAGGTACCCATCACGTTGGTCTGAGCGAAAGTGAATGGATCCTTAATACTTCTATCTACATGGCTCTCGGCAGCGAGATGGATGATGCCATCAACATGCTCATCTTGCATCAACTTCAAGAAACTATCGAAGTCGCAAATATCCATCTTAACGAACTTGTAGTTTGGCTTATCTTCAATATCTTTGAGGTTTGCCAAATTACCTGCGTATGTCAACTTATCAAGACAGATGATATTGTATTCTGGGTACTTATTTACAAAAAGGCGTACTACGTGTGAGCCGATGAAACCAGCACCGCCCGTGATAACGATATTCTTCATTTACTTTGAACTTTGAGATTTGAACATTGAACTTTATGATTAGTATTTTTGAGCAGACTCCTAACAATCCTGCTTAAGATTAGCTATACACTTCTCTAAGGAATCCACCCAATAAGGAACCTTTACACCAAAGGTCTCCTTGATGGTTCGCTTATCCAATACGGAATAAGCAGGACGAGTTACAGGAGAAGGATACTCCGAGCTATAACATGGCTGGATATTGCATTCCATATGACCGGCTATTCTTGCAATCATCTGGGTGAAATCATACCAGGAGCAGACGCCCTCGTTTGAGAAATGATAAACTCCAACATATTCATCCTTGCTCTGGGCTGCCTTTACCTTATCCAATATGGTGATGATGGCATTAGCCAAGTCGAGTGCGTATGTAGGAGTACCACACTGATCGAAGACAACCTTCAACTGTGGCTTGGTTGCCGTCAAGTTGAGCATCGTCTTGCAGAAGTTCTTGCCAAACTCAGAATACAGCCAAGCCGTGCGGATAATCACATAATCACAGCCAGTTGCCATAATCTTCTGCTCACCATGAAGTTTCGTTGTTCCATATACGCCAGTAGGAGTTCCCTTCTGGTCTGGATTACATGGCACATTATAAGGTTCCTTACCAAAGACATAATCTGTAGAGATTTGGATGAGCAGACCATCAACCTCCTTCATCGCCTTAGCCAGATTCTCAGGAGCCTCCGCATTGAGCTTTTCTGCCAATGCAGCCAGCTTCTCATCTGTCTCGCAGGCATCCACATTGGTCCATGCCGCACAATTCACGATGGCTTTCACATCATTCTCCTTCACCATCTTACGGATGGCATCCATATCGGTGATGTCAAGGAAAGTAGTTTCCAAACCTTCCACCTGATTAACATCGGTAAAGATATAATGATCTGTTGTATTTTGGCTAACGATGCGCATTTCATTTCCAAGCTGACCGTTAGCTCCTGTTACTAAAATATTCATGACCTAGTATTCTAAATTCTTCTTTAATGTTTGATTGCCTTCATCCAATATCGAAAGCAGATATCTTCCATAATCATTTTTGAGCATAGGCTGTGCCACCTCACGCAGTTTTTCAGCCGTAATCCAACCCTGTCGGTATGCGATTCCTTCCAAGCAAGCTACCTTCAAGCCCTGGCGCTTCTCCAAGACTTCGATAAAGGTAGATGCCTCTGAAAGGGAATCATGGGTTCCGGTATCAAGCCAGGCAAATTCTCTTGCCATGGTCTGAACCTTCAGCTGCTTATCCTTCAGGAACTTCTGGTTCACCGTTGTGATTTCCAACTCACCACGAGCAGAAGGCTTGATATGCTTGGCTACTTCCACCACCTTGTTAGGATAGAAGTACAAGCCTACCACAGCATAGTTACTCTTTGGATGCTCTGGCTTCTCCTCGATGCTGAGACAAATCTACCTTTAGTACTCGAAAGGACTATCAAAGTCCTTCAGTACCTCATGCTTTGTATCCTTTTTCGAAAGATTAGCATGTTCCGTAGGAATGCGCCAATCAATCCCAAGAGATTCATCCAGGATAGAGATACCCCCATCAGCCTCAGGGTGATAGAAGTTATCAGCAAGTCCCTTTCTATCGGATTCTTCTTTAACTCTTCCGAATATTCATTCCCCAGTCTCTTGATGCCATCAAAACAAAAGCCAAGAAGAGATTGCTTGGAAGCAAAGGTGTATAGTCGTCGCCAATTTATATCGACAACAATATTATTCATATCCACCTTGTTTCCAAGGCAATATTTTAGAAATGCAAAAATCATTAAAAATTCTATTTCTCAAACTTTTCGCACGCCTCCTTATACGTATCGAGACTTCCGATATCAAATCTACCTGCAGTCATTTTCCACGCATGCATCTCTACCTGTTCCACCATGTAATGCGCAAGATTACCTGGGGCATCCTTGCCACAACCATTCTCTACAGAATGTCTTACCTTATCCAAATCCTTCTTTAGGTAGATATAGAATGGTGGAACAGCCCAATGACTCTTTGGCTCCTGAGGCTTCTCTTCCATATTCAATACCTTGTCGCTATCATCCAGAACAATCACACCTGTTCGCTGCAACTTCTCGATACTTGGCTGCTCATGACACATGATGCAAGAAGTACCCTTTTCCTTGGCGAAATCCACAAACTCCTGGAAACTGAAGAAGAGGATGTTATCGGCTGCTACCACCAACATGTCATCATCAATCTTCAACTTGTCCATCGCAAACAGTAAATCACACACAGCACCCAGTCTTGTGTCATTCGTTTCTGTGCCATCATCCACTATCGTAACAGGCTTCGTATAACTCTGTTTTGATGCCCACTCCTCAAAGATACCGGCAAACTTATGGTTCGTAATGATGATGTGCTCATCAATCTCCGGAATCTTATCAATATCATCAAGCATTCTTCCCAATATCGTATTCTCACCAATCTTCAACAATGGCTTCGGAAAGTTCTTTGTCAACTCCCCCAATCTTGTGGCATATCCTGCCGCTATCACAATATTCTTCATAATCTATGCAATAATCACTAATAAATAATAACTAATCACTACAAAAATCTCGCTCCGTCATCCGGCTTCACCCAGAACACCTTGAATGTCTTCTCATACTCAGGGAACTTTTCCAGATATTGACGGGTCAACTCCTTCTCAACATTCTCCTTACAAGTAGGATCCACTAAGGCAATGCATGCACCCTTGAATCCTGCACCCGAGAATCTGCCACCATATACGCCCTCCAAACTGCGCATAATCTCATAGATGGCTATCAACTCAGGCGAACCACACTCATAGTTATGGATAGAAGACTCGCAAGAATCAAAGCACAACTTTCCAAAGAGTTCCAGATTACCAGTCTCCCAAGCCGTCACACCCTGTCTTACCCTGCGATACTCCGAATAGAAATGCTCGGCTCTGCGGGCAAAGCGGGCAGGCATTCTGTCTTTACATGCCTCATACGACTCCTTAGGAATATCTCTCAGGAAAGTCTTGTTAAACTCCTTCAATGGCTGGTTCTGATACGCCAGCACATTCCATGCTGCAGTCTTGCACTCATATACACGAAGATTATAATCACTATTCACCAGACTTCTCGTCAGTCCCGAGAAGAAGATACCGATCTCGAAATCCTTCATCTCTGGATTTTTTCTGATGATGCGATAATCGTCCGAATCACAATCCAGGAACAGTAGACCATCCTTCTTTCCCAGGGCGATACATGCCTGGTCGAGCAGACCATTGTTCAGTCCGATATACTCTCGCTCCGCCTCCGAAGCAATCTTCACCACCTCGAAAGGTTGGAGCATGATATCATTAGCCTTGGCAAAAGCCATTACATAGGCGATAAGTACGGCTGCACTGGATGACAATCCTCCCACAGGCAACGAACCCTGTACCACGCCATTGATACCCTTCTTCAAGTCAAAGCGTTTCTTCAGTGCGTATTTGGCACCTCTGGCATAGTCGCCCCAGTGCATCTCTCTTACCAGCGTTCCTTTAGTGATGTCAAAATCAACAACACCATCAAAGGTGCGTGACTCCAAGTGTACCTTGCCATCCTCATTCGGTGTAAACCACAGATCCACACCCTTGTTGATAGCAAAACCTGTCACGATACCATGCTGATGATCCACATGAGCGCCCAACGGACAAACCCGATAAGGCGAAAAAATATGATATTGAAATTCCATACGATATTTATTTAATAGATTAGCCTTAAGTAGCCTGTTAACTATAAACTAATAACTGTCAACTATTAACAGTAGTATTCCTTGTACCACTCTGCGAAGGCTCTCAGTCCCTCTCTCAGCGGAGTAGCTGGCTTATAACCGAAGTCCTCCTCCAGCGGAGTTGTATCAGCATAAGTCACAGGCACATCGCCCGGCTGCATCGCCACCAGTTCCTTGTGCGCCTCAAAGTCATAGTCCTCTGGCAGCACACCAGCACGAATCAGTTCCTCCTGCAAGATGCTTACAAACTCCAGAAGGTTCTCGGGATGCGAGTTGCCTATATTGTAAACCTTGTATGGAGGGATAGGCAAACCGTCCTCACCATTCTGCTTCTCAGGCGCATGCTGCATCACTCTCATGATACCCTCTACGATGTCATCCACGTAAGTGAAGTCACGCTTACAGTTACCATAGTTGAAAATCTTGATGGTGTCACCCTTCACCAGTTTGTTGGTAAATCCAAAGTAAGCCATGTCCGGTCTTCCTGCAGGACCATACACCGTAAAGAACCTCAAACCTGTACTTGGAATATTGTAAAGCTTTGAATAGGCATGAGCCATCAGCTCGTTGCTCTTCTTCGTAGCAGCATAAAGGCTCACAGGGTTATCCACCTTATCATCGGTAGAATAAGGCACCTTCTTGTTTGAACCGTAAACAGAAGATGATGAAGCATAAACCAGATGCTCCACCTCATGATGACGGCATGCCTCCAGGATATTGTAGAAACCTATCAGGTTACTCTGGACATAAGCATCCGGATTCGTGATAGAGTATCTCACGCCAGCTTGGGCAGCCAGATTCACTACCACCTTTGGCTGATGCTCCTCAAAGAGCTTGTCCATCACCGCCTTGTCAGCGATACTGCCATATACCATGGTAAAGCCATCGAACTCCTGCAACTTGCGAAGTCTCTCCTCCTTGATATGCACATCATAGTAGTCGTTCATGTTGTCGATGCCCACTACCTTGACGTCCTTCACTTCCTTCAACAGTCTTAAAGCCAGGTTGCTGCCGATAAAGCCGGCAGCACCTGTCACGAGGATCGTCTTCCCCGTTAAATCAACATTATATTGTACCATAACTAGTCTCTTCTAAAAATATCACGTGTATAAACCTTCTCCTTGGCATCATCCAGACAGGCATCATATCTGTTGGCAATAATCGCCTGACTCTGCTTCTTGAACTGCTCCAAGTCATTCACCACCTTACTGCCGAAGAAGGTACTGCCATCTTCCAAGGTTGGCTCATAGATTATCACCTCAGCACCCTTTGCCTTGATGCGCTTCATGATGCCCTGGATGGCACTCTGGCGGAAGTTATCGCTGTTACTCTTCATCGTCAGGCGATACACACCAATCACACACTCATGCTCCTTGCCAGCATCATAACTGCTGTTTTCGTTATAATATCCAGCTTTTCTCAACACCGCATCAGCGATATAATCCTTACGGGTACGGTTACTCTCCACAATCGCCTCAATCAAGTTCTCAGGCACATCAGCATAGTTTGCCAACAGCTGCTTGGTATCCTTAGGCAGACAGTAACCGCCATAACCGAAACTAGGATTGTTGTAATGTGTACCGATGCGAGGATCCAGACCTACTCCGTCAATGATAGCCTCAGAATCCAAGCCCTTCATCTCAGCGTAGGTATCCAACTCGTTGAAATAGCTTACACGAAGTGCCAGATAAGTATTGGCAAAGAGCTTCACGGCTTCAGCCTCCTTCATACCCATAAACAGTGTATCGATGTTCTCCTTGATGGCACCCTCCTGCAGCAAAGCCGCAAAGGTCTTGGCAGCCTCCTTCAGCTTCTCCACATCCGTTACACTCTTGATAGCCTCATTCTCCTCAGCAAATTCAGGGCGATCGATAATCTTAGGATAGCCCACAATGATGCGGCTAGGATAGAGATTATCATAGAGCGCCTTGCTCTCACGAAGGAACTCCGGAGAGAAGAGCAGGTTGAATTTCTTCACCCCCTTCTTGGCATACTTCAGATAGAGACTACGGGTATACCCCACAGGGATGGTACTCTTGATAACCATCACTGCATTTGGATTCACCTCCAATACCAGGTCGATAACCTCCTCTACGTGCGAAGTATCAAAGTAATTCTTCACTGGGTCGTAATTGGTAGGTGCAGCAATCACCACAAAGTCTGCATCCTTGTAAGCCGCCTTGCCATCCAACGTAGCCGTCAGATTCAGTGGCTTCTCCGCCAGATACTTCTCGATATAATCATCCTGGATAGGAGAAACCCTCTTATTCAGTTTCTCCACCTTCTCAGATACCACATCTACAGCAGTCACCTGATGATGTTGTGCCAACAAAGTGGCAATACTCAATCCCACGTAGCCCGTTCCGGCCACGGCAACTTTAATGTTCTTAAAAGTATTCATATTGTTGAAAATAATATAGTTAAAATCAATGCTATCATATTTAGAGAATCCCTAATCAAACTAGATTATCTTGTCTTTCTCCATAAGAAATGCCAAGTTCTAAATAGAGGCTCAGCCAAAGCCTCTGCAGGATAGAACCTAACAAAATGCAAATTCCTCCAAATCTTAAGGAAATACTTTTTCTCCATTTTTTGATGGGTGAAACTACCATATTTCGTAAAATATTTGCCAAAATTGCCCCCATCAACAATCTCTGCAAGCAACAATTGACCTCGTTTCCTATCCATCGGAACTATCATCTTCTCCTCTGCAAGTGCAAGTACCTCATGTAACACATACATAACGGCCCCAGCAAACTTCCACAATCCTAGATGTTTCAATTCCTTCGGCAACCAAGTTAACATTTCACAATTAACATTTAACATTGATACCACATAGTAGTAATCAATGATTTGTCTCATTCCAATCCCTTCATCGAAGAAATGCTCATACAAATGACACAGTTGGAATATCAGATTATACGAAGAAGTCGGAATAGCTATATTTCCAGCCCCATTAGGTAACTCTACTATATTAGAACACTGCAAATCATTATTCTTTTTGAACCATCGCTGCAATCTTCTATTATAAAACACATTATTCATATATGCAGGGAAATAATGCGCTTCCACACAAGCTCCATGATATTCGAACTCTACATGTTGCAAATTCTTTGACTCAATCTTAAAATGAGACTCTAAATAAACATCTATAGTATTCCTATCTGCACAAAGCAACAGATCAATATCTCCAGGCGTACGAGAATAAGGGTTAGGATAAATCAACGTATTCCCTTGTCCTTTAAGCACGAAACATCTAAAACCATCTTTTGATAAGATCTCATAAATGGAATGGGCCGCTTCATTTATCATCAGATTTCGTTTACGAATCTGCTCACTATATCCCATCCATGTCATCAAAGTCTTAAAAGGAGGAGCATATTCTTTGGGAATCCTTTTAATTCCCTCGAATAATACACCTGCAATCGTTTGTTTCTTAGCAAAATGGAACAGTTCGTTCCAATCGATATTTTGGAACGAGCTATCCCATGCCATTCCCTCATCAAGAGAATAACGAATAAATTTAAAATAAGTTTCCGTCATTATCATGTTCTCCCTCAATGAAGGAAGTTTTGTCGCATATCAATGATATGCAAAGAATCATTTATTGCAGAATTCAATAATCAGTTTCACAATCTTGTCGATTTCCATATCAGACAATTCATAGAACAATGGCAATCTTACCAAGGTGTCACCATATCTGTCACAATTCGGCAACTCTCGGCCATCATGCTTGTTCTCATAGAACTTGCTGCTATGTAATGGCAGGTAATGGAATGTGGTCTGTACATCATTCTCCTTCAAGAACTTCATCAAAGCAGTACGATACTCCAAACTTGGGCAGAGCAGATAGAACATGTGAGCATTGTTTGTAGCATACTCTGGGATATAAGGCAACTTCACTTCATTGCCAATCTTACCATTCAAGCCCTCGAAATAACGATTCCAGATATGCTTGCGCTTACCCTGAATATCATCAAGCTGCTCCAACTGTGCCCAAAGATATGCAGCATTGAACTCTGATGGCAAGAATGAAGAACCCATATCTACCCAACCATACTTGTTGACCATTCCACGATAGAACTCGGCACGGTTGGTACCCTTCTCCCAGATGATCTCAGCACGACGAACAAAGCGCTCGTCATTGATAACACACATACCACCTTCACCACTACTGATGTTTTTGGTCTCATGGAAAGAGAAAGCACCCAAATGACCGATGCTACCCAATGGACGGCCTTTATAGAATGAATCTATGCAATGAGCAGCATCCTCAACTACCAGCAAATTATGCTTCTCTGCAAGAGCCATAATAGCATCCATGTCACAAGCAACACCTGCATAGTGAACCACAGCAATCACCTTGGTCTTCTCATTGATCAATGGCTCAATCTGCTCAACCTCCATATTAGGATTTTCTGCAGAACTGTCTGCAAATACAACCTTTGCACCTTCACGAAGGAATGCCAATGCTGTTGATACGAATGTATAAGAAGGTACAATCACCTCATCGCCAGGCTTCAAATTGCAAAGCATAGCGCACATCTCCAAGGCATCAGTACCAGATGTAGCAAGAAGACATTTCTTGAAGCCATACTTCTGCTCAAAGAAGGTATGACACTTCTTAGTAAAATCACCATTGCCACTCATGGTTGTTGAATGACAAACTTCCTCCAAATACTTCAATTCTCTTCCAGAGAAATAGGGTTTATTAAATGGAATCATAACTTATAAAATTTAATGTTATTTACAAATTGCACGTGAATACAATATTTTGAAAGATATTGCGTTTATCAAATATGAAGCAAAACAAAGACATAAAGAAGAACTTATCCGAACACATCCAAGATGTGTTTGCGAAGTCTCTTGCCTTTATTCTCTCCATATATTTTCGTATAACCGGTCAGAAAGAACTCTAGCCCTTTAATGCCTTCAAATAATATTGAAGCATCTTTTCGGCTTCAGTCTTTGAATCAAATCCAGCATCAGCCACTTCCTTGGCATAACTTCTTCGAACAGGAATATTCTTCTCAACAATAGGGATAATCTTCTCAGCCCACGCTGCTGCACCATCATCCAAGTTGATGAAATGTCCCAATTCACAAGCACTAGCTTCTGGAGTTACAGCCGTTGAAAAGAACATAGGCAAACCACAACTTTGGCTTTCCAATCCCACAACAGGCAATCCCTCATAGCGGGAAGGCAACAGGAAGGCATCAAAAGCATTATAAAACTGCTGGATATCCTCTCTTCTTCCAAGCCAGGACATTGCAGGTTCAATACCAGTTTCCTTGATACGCTCTTTCATCTTCTCCTCCAGGATGCCAGCACCAATGATAACAAACTGGGCTTTTTTCTGACGCTTATAGATTTCACTCATCACATCTATCAGGAACAGAGGATTCTTCTGATGCTCAAATCTTCCGATAAAGCCATATACCACCTTATCCTCCCAACCAAACTTCTTGCGGGTCTCGTTACGAAGTTCTGGCTGATAAGAATTAAACTCAGTATTGATAGCCGTTTTGAAAATTGCAATCTTTCCTTCATCAAAAGCCTTCTTACCGAACTGGAAGATACCACAATCCTCTCCACATGCCATGTAATGAGTGGCATAGAGATGAGAAAGTGGACGAAGCATATACTTTACGTATGTCTTCCACTCACCAGGAGCTGCCATTGATAAAGACTCGGAGATACGAACCTTTACGCCAGCTTTCTTGGCTGCATACATTGGGAAGAAATTCATCATACTGTTGTAAGCATGAACCACATCATACTTTTCTTTCTTGAAGAGTTCATACAAGGCATCAGTATGTCCCTTGAGTTTCTTGAAAGATGGAACAATAAACACACGACCACCTAATGCTTCTATCTCCTCCTGCGGAATGGCATTAGAGTCATCGTTGCATACGATATCCATCTGTACTTGGGTCTTATCTATATGACGGAAGTACTCCATAATGAGATTCTTCTTACCGCCAGACAGGATAGGGCCACCTATAACTGCTACTTTAATCATAATTGTTTTTTGATTTTTCTCTATGAACGAATGGCATTGAGTAAATATTCACTCGAAGCTTTTCTAAACTGAGAAACTCCGCTCTGTATTTTTTTCCAATCAACATCAAAAGCCTGCTTACTATCCATATCCAATACCAATCTATCCATCAGTCCCAATCGGGTAAGCAAGGATGTAATTCGAGTATTCGTAGAAAGAGAAGCCTTTTTGTTGAAACGCTTGAACGTAAAGAAAGGACGGGAATAAATAATGCTGAATACTGTGCCATGGAAGGAATCCGTACATACACATTCTGCATTCTTGACCAAATTCACGAAATCAGCAGGTGAAACATGCCAAGGAGCCATATCAACATAATACTCATCAGTAGCAATGTATTGATCCAGATGCAGCAAGGCAACAACCTTTAATCCTTTTTCATTTGCAAGTCGCCTTACAAAATCTCTTTGTTCCGGATTATTACCCATGAAGTAACAAAACACATATTTTTCCTTTATCAAAGGTTCGTTACTAATTACTTCGTTCCAACCATCTGCATCCAACAACAACGCAGGGTCGTTTACCAACTGTACGTCTCTTCCTGCAAGCTTTTTGATAATATCCTGTCCTGATGTTTCACGAGCACTCAGATAATTAATGCGCTTCAGGTAATGACTATATATCTTTGAATATTTTGCAGGAATACTTCCGATGCCAAAACTAGTAGCATAAGCTATCTTTTTAACCTCTTGCGGTACCCAGTTCAAGGTATAATAATCAGCCATTATATTAGAAGGTAACCATAACTGATCACTTCCTACAACAACGGCATCATATTCATTTCTACTAGCCTTAGCCATATCCTCCCAAGATTCAAAAGCTCTACTTACCTTGAAATGGCTCTTGCAGAACTCATCAAATGCAGCATCTCTTTCCGCCATACCAGACTTCAACTTCTCATTTGATTTCTGTTTGAGTTTCTTTTCTATCAGCTTGCTCTTTTCTTTCACGATAGAAAGATCGAAGATATTGCTCAAAAAGTAACGCCATTTGCGTTTGTTGATATCACCCTTCAATTTATCAAAGTTGATAGCATCAGAATCAATGCCATTTTTCGAAAGAAATCTTTGGGTAGCAAACGCTTGCAACATACCACCATAATCATGGTAGTCATAATTAATCGCTAATGCAACTTTCATATCTATCTTTTTAATTCTTACCTAATATTTTCTTCACGAATCTTTTGGATTCATTATAAATTCCCAATCTGAAAGCAGTTTTGCGCAAGAAAGAATTGAGACGGACTTTGAATGTCGTAGGAAACCATTTATTAATGAATGCACCAAATTCCATATTTTGGTAGTCCTTAAAGAAATCTGCTCGCTTTGGATTCATAGGAACAGATTTAACCATTGCTATTTCATCAGCAATAAAATAATCCAGATTCTTATATTCTTCCAATCTGACAGAATCCTTAATAGCATCCAAAATGCTCATACCTTTACCGGTATGAACCAAGATGCGATTAGTACCATTATCATCAAAGTTCTTCGAGAACATCTTGACATCATAGCAATCCCAAATCGTAAAGTCAGAAACACGATAGCGCTTCTTAAACCTGCAATCATAACAAGAAGGACGAACATTCATATCACTAAAGAAAGAACGCATAAACTGGTCACTTTCTACACCTTTGTGATAATCAAGTTCCGGCTTTTCATTGAAAAGAGAGAATGATGTATAGTTATAGCATAATCTTTTTTCTCTGAAGAGAATTTTATTAAACTTACCACCAATCTTACTATGCATGTAGGTTAAGTAATCCGCAAAGATTCCAGGACTAGGAATACCATAACACACAACATCAATCAAAAGGAGTTTATCGTATGGCTTGCGCAAGTAATGAACCAAACCTTCTATCTGGCATGGAGTACCGCTCATAGCCACCCATTTGCCTTCCTGTAGGTGTTTCTTGATTTCCTTGAAAGTATCACCTATTTCACTCTGTACATACTTACTATTACGAAACTTACCCAACTCATCCAAAGAAGTAGCAGCAGAATGCTTGACCTTAAAGTCAGAATAATCCACAGCCGCACCATAAACGATACCACCTTGATTAATCACCCATGAAGCAATAGCTGTAAAGGAGCCTCCGGATGTACTTTCTTTTCGAATGGATTCATCTTTTATTTGCAAAAGAAAGCCATGTTGTTCTTTCTTCTTTTCAGGTTTTACATTGGCAACAGGACATACTTTCTCACATAAATGACAGTCTATACAATGTTCAACATCTACATGAGGATAAAGGAAACCTTCTTCATCTTCAATCATTGAAATACATTGCTTTGGACATGCGTTTTCACATGCCCAACAGCCACAGCAGTCCTTTTTATTTTGAATTGTAATCATAGATTCTGTTTAATCTAAAATATGATTTAAATCAATCCCGTCAAGGTAATGGACAAACTTTTTACGAGCTTCAAGAACTTCATCCCAATGCAATTTACGATACTTATAAAATTCTATTGTATCTTTCACCCCTCGTTTTTTTAGAAGATATGGTAGATACAAAATATCCGGTCGATAAAAAGGATAACCATATCCAAGGATTTTAAAGAATCCATTGCGCTTTTGAGCTGCAAGGTAAAAACCAAATTCTCGTTCTATCGAACGTTTTTTTCTAGTAATGCTATTACTATCTCCCACAAAATGATACAATTCATCAGGTATGGCTAGATATTTCTTCGCTTTAAGCACTAACTGATAACTAAAAAGAACATCAACATTTATCTTGCAATTTTCCCAATGAATATTATTATCACGAAGGAACTTAACTGAAATCATTTTGTTCCATGGTTCTCCATTATGAAACTTAAAATATTTAATATGTTCTTTATTGCTTTTATCTGCTATATAATTGCGTACAGCTGTATCCGCTTTAAGTTTATGTCCTGTTGGGTTAAGTTTTTCATCTAAACACGTTACGCAATAGCAGATATAATCATAACTTGAATCAATGTATCGGTCCAAGACATCAAAAGCATTTTTTGCAAACAGGTCATCACAATCACATGCAATTAACCATTTTCCTTTTACATAAGAAAATCCCACATTTCTCTCGTAACCGGCACCATGGTTTTCTGGAGTAAAAATCAATTCCAGGTTTCGGTGAGATAACTTGGATATTTTCTTCTTATTTTCTTCTGTACTCGCATCATCTACTACAATAATCTGGATATCATCACGCTCTGGAATTGATTTTAGCATGCGAGATAAGAAGGCTGGACTATTGTAATGAGTTATAGTTATTGAATAATTATATTTATCCATCATTTAAAGTTTAACATTCAACATGGCAAGTTCGCGTTTCCCAGAATAGATTGTATCAATATAAATTTTACTCCCGTCTACAGAAAAACGTGGATGAAGATCACATCTATTATATTCTTTATGTTTAAGATCATGATAGAATTCTCCAAGCCATATTATCTCTTTAGTTTTATGATTATATGCTATAAAAGGCTGCATCCGGCTCAAATCAGGATAATCATCAATTACAATCCAATCTTCATAAACTGTAGGATGTCCGTCACGTGGATGTTTAGCAGTTAACTTCTCATGTTTAGTTACAACTCCTGTTTTGACATTGATTGCATTGAAGCTTCTCTTACCTTCATACTCTCCATATCCAAAGATGTTCTCATTGTCAAGCCAACAATAATGACTTTGAATTCGTTCATTCATTAAAACCTTCAATTGTTTAAAGTCATAATACATCAATCGATCATAGCGAACTCCATTCACATAATAACGATGAATAAAGATAAAGGAACTACCATTAGGAGATATCATAATATGATTCAAGAAATGCTTACCTTTATCAAATCTATCAATATGCTCGTATTTCAATATTTCTGCAATAGATAAAAGAAGATTTATCTCCCCTGTATTTACATCAACTTTCCATATACCATCATGCTCATAATCATCATATTCAGACTTCGTCATTTCTGGAAGACAATAATATGCATATTCTTTTGCATAAGAGCGGAGGCGCTGATAATTGACACCTAAATAATAATTTCCACCTTTATAATCCTGTAAAGGCTTGGCAAATTCCTTTATAACATGATTTTTAGAAAGCGAAAACCATTTACAAACATATTTTTCACCATCAAAATCGTTATATGAGACAATGTCGCCATCTATCCATATAGCACGTGCTCCCATCTGCCAGTTGAATGCAGATGTTTGAGCTATTACCTTTTCTTCACCATTTATAGTGTTCTTGACTATTATCTTTACACTTTTCTCGTCAGACTGCATTTCATGGAATAATAATTTACCATCGTTCTCTGGAGAGTGGTCGTAATAGCCATAAAAGAATTCATAATTGCTCCTATTTCTAATGTGGGACAAAGAACAAACATCATCATTGATTTTTAAATCATATCCCTTTTTCTTTAAACAGAACAAAATATTACGTAAAAAATCTTTTGTTTGCATATTCATTAAATATATTACTTTTTGTAAAATTTTTCAAAGATTTCTAATGTGCTTAAATCAGAAAAAATCGTACGGCACACATTTATATTAGCTTGGTAAGAAATCATTGCATATTGATTTCCCAACAGTCTCTTTATAAGCCATCCCAAAGCCCATATAGCACTATTAAGCCAAACAACACAACAGAGTAATAAATATATTATCCTATTCCCTTCTGCAAGATATATCACCCATCCTTTTCTATTGGCAGGTCGAGTAGCACATGCGGTTCTCGATTTAGGTCCAGCTGTACCACCACCTAAATGATATAGCTTAATTTCCGAATCCACATATATTTTATAGCCCTTTTTATTTAGAAGAGTAGAAAGTACACGATCTTCAGGACCATAAAAATACGTTTCATCTAAAAAACCAATGTTTCTAAATACATCAGTTTTTATAAGAAAAGCTGCTCCAAGTATATTATAAGTTTGAAAAAAACCTTCATTATGTGTCCACTTATGTTTGGGGTCTGCATTATCTTTTTTCAATTTGAAAAGAATAAGTATCCAATCTTTCCATGTAATTGGGGTCATACCATTGTATTGAATCTCGCCAGAAGGTTTAATTATTTGAGGAGTAAGACAGGTAATGTTTTCATCAGTTTTGGCACGTTCATAAAGTTGGTCAACAACAGGCTGTTTGATATATGTATCATCATTTAAAACAAAACAATACTCTCCTTGCGCCTGTTTTAATGCAAGGTTATTATTTGCAGAAAAACCTCTTATTTCATTTGAAACTATAATTCTAACCCAAGGATAATTATCCTTTAATTTCTTTAGATTATCATCATTGAAAAAGTAAGCGACCAAAAGGACTTCATACGTTACTTTCTTCGTATGTTTTTTGATTGAATCTAAGCAATCTGACAATTGTCTGATATTATTCATACAGACAATAACTATGGATACATTATATTTATGCATTGTAAATTTTTATATATTTATTTGTTATTGATTTCCAAGAATTATTTCCATTTTCGTAAAAATCTTGGATGTTTTTTTCCATTAAAGAAACCATACTTGGCTTTTTTATCATCTTAATAATTGCATTTGCTAAATCTATCGGATTATTGGGCTGAATGAGCAAACCTGTGACACCATTTTTTACAGCATCCCCTAACGCACCTACATTAGAAGCTACAACAGGCTTATAAAGAGCAAAAGAAGAATAGATAACACCACTTTGAGTCGCATCCTTATAAGGACAAACAGTAAATATAGAGCCTTTAATCATCTCAACCAATTCCTCTGTCGGTATATATCTATTAATCAATTTAATATTCTTATTGTTACAATAAGGTGAAAAATCAAAATACATTTTACCACTTCCCACAATTAAGCAATTTACATTTGGACATTGCTTTTGGACTATTTGCATTGCTTCACAAAGAACATCAATACCTTTATAGGGAGAAATCCGTCCAAACATCAAAATATAATTATGTTCTTGGAATAGAATTTTCTTGTTCTTTAAAGAAACTCTTAAACAATCATATATACCTAAGCTATTAACAAAAATTTTGTTTTTATTTATTCTGTATTTAGAAATAAATTCATCTTTTTGTTTATCATTAAGTAAAACAAGCTTTTTGCATAGTAAGAATGCTAATTTTCTTGCTCGATGTTCTGTTTTATCTCCTTCTCCTGAATGTAAAAAAGGATCATGAACAGTTAGGGTCATCTTGGATGCAAATAGATAAAGTAATAATTCTGGTCCCCATAACGGATGTGTTACATGAATAACATCAGGATTAAATCGAAGTATAAAAAATATCAACTTTATGTATAATAATATATTCAATGGATGAATACCTTTTTTTGTTCTATTTACTATAAACACATCTGACAAATCAAGATAATTTTTATATGCGTTAAATTCTGCATATTCTTTTCCATTCAGAATCGTTGATGTCCTTTTTTGTTTGTTTATTTTAAACAGTGCACCCGAAAGTTTTGTACAAGGTAAAGAAACCATATATTTACACTGTACTCCTTGATTTTGAAATTCACGAATAAGTGGAAAATCACAATCCGTAAATGCTAATGTACTATAATATAATACTTTCATTTTTCAATAAGATTAACTTCATTTATTTTCAATATATACATAGATAAAATAACGAAAACCACATCTGATGTCAATGTGTGTGAACCAAAATAAGAACACACCATATAAGCTATATAATATTTAAGATAGCTATAACGTTTATCAGTTTTTGTAAAAAACAAAGTTTTTATTACCAATATAATATAAAGGATAACAGACATTAAGCCTGTATCACAATACATTCCGACAAATCCGACATCGGCCTTATAATACCCCAACATTTTGAAAGAATCTTCATATTTTGCTAATGAATCAGCCATAGAGGGGAAGCCATTTCCGAATAAAATCGTCAAAAAATTATTAGAATAATTCTGTATAAAATACATAATAGCCTCAAACCTAATATTATCAGTGCTTAAGCTATTAACTCCTCCACCAGAATTTTCTGTTACAGAAATTAAAGAAGAAACAACTTCTGAATTGCTAATAAAATAATGTCCCATGATAGATATCATACCAGCTAATAGTAATATAGATTTTAAGTGTTTCATATTTTGTGATATTAAATATAATACCGCAAACAAAGCACTCCAAAAAATCATCTGCCGTGTTACATGTAACACAACAATTACAAATATAACAAAAGCTATTACTATATATATTTTATTCCTATCTTTATTGTATAAAGATAAATAGTAGAAAATGAGGAAAGGAAGGTTTTCTTTTGTATTAATATAAAATCTCACAAATCCTCTAGATAAATCATCTACTTCATCTCGAGTTCCAAAAATGATATTAGGTACCTCAAATACTTGAAGAAGCCAACATGCGATATATATCCATGTCAACACAACTATCGAGTTTTCTACTTTGCTACAGTCAATTTTTTTACTTTTCAGAAAAAAAACAATTAGAATTGAAGCTGGAAGATAGTAACGCGAAATTACATTAAAAATCGAGGTATTCCAATATAGCAATGAAACTATCATTGTAATGACAAGGCTCCAAAATATATATTTTTCGATTTTAAATACAGAATTTGAGAAAGCTTTCTTTCCTATAAAAATTATGTACGCATACAGAAGCAATGTTATAAAAGACATTAACTGTGTATATGGCAATAATGGAACATAATTGTAACATCTATATAGAAGTATTACAAATATTACCAAAAACCAAGAGACATTTTTTTGATATTTAGCTATCATTACAAATGCTTTTTAATTAATAATTTTGACATTGTTTCAAATACTTTAAATATTCGTTTATGATATGTGTAAATTTGATGTAAAGACGTCATCATAAAACGAACATCATCATCATAAGCTAAAGTGTGCTTCGGCTTAAAAAAACTTTTTGGATGCTTTAATCTTTCCTTCAACCACAGTGGAACATCTCCTTCTTTCATTACCTCTCTAAATATGGCATTACTGTACAGTTTATATGGACTTCTACTATTTGATGCAAAATAATGAAGAACTTTTGCATCTGCTAGATAGTTCAAAAAATTGTCTGCTAATTGACAGTTCCAAATGCCGTCGAGTTCAACAATAGGGTATCCACATTGTTTGTTGGCTAATGCTAATGGGGGTTGATCAATACCTCTAGTATACGTTATAGAAACTTTCCAATTATCATGCCATTTTTTATATAAATTGTGGGCGACAAGAGTATCTTTGACGAACATAACTCCTCCATTAAAATATTTATTTTTTAAATCCTCTAAAGTCAACCCTATAGTACTTGTATCAGATTTTATCTTATCTAGATATTCATGTTCGTTTACAACTGAATGTCTATCAATGACTGCAGCTACATTCGCTTCAATAAGATCTATTTCTTTTAAACTTTCAGAGATAACAGTATCAGTATCAATGTACAAAAAATCCCCTTCAATAATTTCTCGTAATTTAGTTTTAAGAAATCTTGACCTATGCATTTTTGACAATTCTGAAGGAACATTTACAACAATTAGATCTGATACATAATTATTAATCTTTGGCAAATACTTTTCTATTACTAATGCCGTATCTTGATCTACTACTAACACTATGTTTGCATCAGGATTAAACAAACGAGCAGAATAAATTGCTACTAAAGCTTGAGGAACATAAATGTCCTTTTCACCTCCTACAACTGTAAATACTATTTTAGTTCTCATCTTATTTTTTGTTTAATAATTTTTTTAATCAATGTTCTTTCTTCTTTATTTAGACCTACTAAAACAATAATAACAAATACCATTAGCAGCTCACCAAAATATCCAACTAAGACAGGAATATCTTTTAAATAAGGACATAGTTTAAATATCCAACATACCCCAACAGCAATTAGAATACTTAATATGCAAGGTCTTAAAACTTTTCCAAAATATTGTTTATATGAAACTTTTATCTGTTTCTTCAAATAATACAACCTAAAAATATAAGCAATACCATAAATTACAATAAGCGCCACATAGCCATAATATGCCGGCATTTTCATGTAAAACAGCAAAGCCGCCAATGGTATTACCAATAACGTTACAAATCCGATATATAATTGATAATTCCGAATATTTCCAGTTGCCCTGATCGCTTGGTTTATGGGAACTTCCAATGCACTAATCAGTGAAAAAGATAAAACGGTTTGAAGCATAATTGTAGTCAAGTTATCATGTTTCTCCAACCACAAAGAAAGTATGCCGTCAGCATTAAAAAATATAGGTAATGTTAACACCATCATCAAAAAGAAAGACATACGTGATGCCAAATATATAACTTTATGCATTGCATCGTAATCTCCAACTGCGTACGTTTTAACAACTTGGGGCTGTACAGCCATCATAAAATTATTAGAAAATCCATTGATAGAACCATTTACCTTATCAGCAATAGCTTTGGCTGCATTGGCAACTGGACCAAAAAACATATTTATTAATATAGACAAACCTTGAGTACAGAGCATCCATGATAAACCACCCAATAAGTTCCATGACATAAAAGGAACTATTTTTTTTGAAAGTGACCATTCTACGTCGCTTTTCAACGTTACTTCATCATACTTTTTATAACAATATCCAATATAAAGGATGGAAGGTATCAAATAAGCAACAAATGTCAACGCTGAATAAAGTTTTAACTTATCTACTGAAACTATTACTAAACAATAAACAACGCCAAGTTTCAACAAAGCATCTAATATACTTATATATGCAAAAGCTTTCATTTCTTCATGTGCGATAATCAAGGAATTATAAGGTAAGACATAAATAGAAACGAACAATGCAAACAAGGTAAAATAGAATGCAAATAATGCTGCGTCCAATCGTTCTGGGGGTATTACTAAATATGAATGAATAAACCAAGTACCTATTATACCAAGTAATAATACACCTACAAGTGCACAAATACAAAACAATGAAACAAGAGTATCAAATGTGCGTTTTAACTGTACCTTATCACCTATTCCTAAATCATAAGCAAGGAATCGCTGAGATGCAGATGTCATCGTATGTGTTAAGAATGTGAATACATTAGTTACGCCACACACTACATTATATATACCATAATCTACTACACCTAAATATTTAAGTGTGATTCTAACTGTAAAAAACTGTATTGTCATTATCAGCAACATTCTAATATAAAGAAATGCTGTATTTGTCGCAATACGTTTATTTCTTGAAACCATAAAACTTTATATTTTTACTATCTACCTCCAGATAACACAGACGCTATCTTAGGAAACTTTTTTTCAACTATCCAATAAATAATTACTATAAACGAGACCGTCAACAACGGAGTGGTATAAAAGCGCAAAATATCTATCACTGTATTATCCCATGGAAGAATCTTATTCATTATCGCTTTCATATACCCCAAAATACAAATAGTATGCATAGAATACACAAAAAAGCAACTTCGTGTTAAGAATCCAGGCATTTTGTAATTTTTTCTTCTTGTCAAAATAGAAATTAAAGGTAAGATAGATAAACTGCCAAATAAGACATAGATATTATGAAATACCATTCCTATAGCATAATTCTTGCCATAATACAAGGCCAGCACAAAGTATATAATTGTAATTATATAGCACCAGATAGATATTTTGCTTACACAAAGAACCATATTCTCAGTATGTATGGCAAAATACGCTCCCAAAGAAAAGAACAATATGGCTCTTATCTCTAAACCTGGGATATGAACTGATAAACCTGTTATAAAACATATAGAAAGAACTATCAATGCCATTTTAGAGAATCTCTTAATAAGATGATATATCAAAGGACTAATCAATACCATAACCATCAAATCCCTAACAAACCATAAGGGAGCATCAACAGGAGTAAATTCCATATAGTGAATTCCTACGATATTTGTAGCTGACAATTCTCTTGCAGAAAACACCCAATACCCCAATGGAATAACGGAATATATATAATCAAGAATTTCATTCCAATTATGACTTTTCAACATAGTCCTTAATACCATAAATCCAATAGTTACGATAATTGCTATTGTATTCCAAAGCATATATGGAATGAAAAGAGAAAAAGTACGTTTTCTTATTTTTATTTTTACCCCCCCCCAATAGATTTTTGCTATTTATATTTTTAAAAAAGAGATAACCACTAATCATAAAAAATACAGGAACGGCAATTTGGACTAATTGCGATGATATTCCAACTTCCAGTATGTATCGCAAACTTTCAGCTGAAAATAGATGTAAATTATCCACTAAAGGAGTTCCTTTGGGATTCATATGCCAAAATACAATAAAAATGGCAAGCGGGAAACGGACAAAATCTATCGTTTTTGACTCTAATTCATTTAAATTCATATTTTCTAATTATTTTTTTAAGAAAGAATCATAAGCTTTTTGAATGAAATAAGAACCAATAAATAATATGGAAATCATTCCGACTATTTGGAAAATATTTACAAATTCTGCATCATATACCTTGACCAAAAGCTTATAAATTGGTCTATGAAATAAATATGCTGACATACTCGAGTAAGAAAGCAAGATAAACACCTTTGAAGAATTAAATTTTATCACAATTGGCTCGATAATTTTACAAACAAAAAGTATTAATCCGAAAATACTATAAGTTTTTATAATATTAAATGTATCTATTTGCCCCCCCACAAAAGCCAAAACAATACATACCATGAACAGCTTAGCTAAAGCTTTTTGTTTTGAAAATATATCAATTGGGCATACCATTCCTAATAAATAATAAGGAAAGAATAAAACCAACCTAATGTCAGTTGGGAAATACATATGCAATGTAAGAAAAGCCAACTCAAGTATTAGCCCCTTTATAATTAATATTTTTTTATCCCTTGACGTTGCTATATTTAATTTATACAATAAAAAAGGTGTGACTATATAGAAAACAATCATCATACCAAAATACCATAGAGTAGGTGGATATGGAGGAACAAAACTGCTTAAACCACACAATATAAATAATCCATTTTTTATCCCTATAAAATTAATGAAATAAAAACTTATAACAGCCACAAGCAGTAACGGGACGAACCTTCTTATCCTATCCTTATAGAAATCAATAAAACTACATTCCTTTTTTCCAAGGAACAAACCTGAAAAAAATGTAAATGTAGCAAGCACTCCATTCGTAATGGAAGCAAAATTTTCTTTCCAAGCCACAGGTTCTACATAATCCAAGATATGCCAAAAAGCAACAATATACAAGACACATAAACTTTTGGCAATATCTGGTAATAACATTCTATTTTGCATAACTTTTTACCTCAATAGTTCTTTAAAAAATCAATAACATACGACACTGAAAAATAATATTTCAAAACAGTATTGTGTATAAAAGAGAAGATAATATTTGTTAAATCTTTAGGCAACTATTTGTATACTTCCTATATTAGTTAGTAATCTTTCAGATAAAACTCTATCAGCAATTAGTCTTTTCATATAGGCAAACTCATGACCATAACAAGATCCTATAAATATATCATTTCCACTATGAAAGGCATCCCATTTTTGACCAAATTTACTATGCTCAATTCCTTTTGCAACAATACGGGCAGCATGTGTCCAATTGTCATTATCATCACAAAACAAAACTACTTTATCAAATCCCTCTTCCATATCCGCATTTGCGCATACTGTAAAGCCAAGGTATTCAAATGCCCTAACCAAAGACTCTTTTTTCATAGAACAATCTGAAATCGGAGGCCACCAATGTCCTGGACAAGAAATATTATGGTCTACCCAACGATCTTGTAACCTCATAGCAAAAGCTATGCAATTATAAACAGCAGTATTAGGACTGTTAACGATAAAATTGGAATCATTCCTAAGATTTGGGAATGCTCCCATCAAAAATTCTCTGTTTTCTTTATTATTGAAATCCATGTTTCACATGCAACTTTTAATGGAACAAAACCATTATATTTAACCTTACCTGGAAATATCAGATCCAAAGCATGAACTATTGGAGATGGTCCTTTTTCTAACTCTGCTAAGATATAAGGAACTGCATCCTTGCCCATCTTTACAATCTCATCAAAATAGCCACTATCATAATTATTGAACGAGTCAAATTGTTTCTCATCGTTCCACATCCGGTTATTCAATTTGAAATTGTTCAGATTTTCAGATTTCTGCATATCAATCTGATTACATTTTACATCTGAGGAGACGGAAACCCCAAATGACATAAAACAGAAACTTTTATTTCCCATTTGAATAAAATCCTTGCAGCTTTCTTTAGGAGCATTATCAAATGAAACCTTAATCTCAGAAGTCAGTCGGTCGTTAGAAGAAGAGGATATTTTCAAAATTTTATTTACCATTTTCTACCACTTTGAAAGAATATTCTGCTTTAGGAGTTTCACCTAAAAACAGTATCATTTTATATTCTCCCGCAGAAGGTATAACTAGACCTTGTACATTTGCAGCCATAGCTAGTTTTCCTTCATCCTCCTGCTTCTCAGGCATATTACCACCCAAATTATAAAGTTCTTGATTATCTTCTATTTTATACAATTTGAGTTTAAAATTCTTTTCCCATACACTATTCTTATTAAAGGATAGTTTTAAAGAAACACCAAGATTAGTTTTAAAAGGAAATTTATCTGCTTTTAAAATGTCAAACGTATTGACAATAGTAAAACTACCATCATGATTATATGCACCTTCACTAACTATAAAAAAATCTACACCCATATTACATATTTAAATAATCATAACAAAAGATAGACTCCATGCCAAGAGCAGAAAAACAGCTCATAAATAATTCCAGGCATTTTCGCCTACTAAATATATATTTCTCAGTAAAACAAAAGCTATTATCGATTGAAATACATATTATCGTAATACTTCTGATAATCACCAGAGGTTACATTGTCCATCCATTCCTGGTTCTCGAGATACCACTTCACGGTCTCCTCGATTCCCTCCTCAAACTGGAGAGATGGCTCCCAACCCAATTCCTTCTGCAACTTTCTAGAGTCGATGGCGTAACGCATATCGTGACCCTTTCGGTCGGTTACATAAGTGATGAGATCCATATCCTCGCCTTCCTTTCTGCCGAGCAATCTATCCACGGTCTTGATAACCACCTTGATGATATCGATGTTCTTCCACTCGTTGAAACCGCCGATGTTGTAAGTCTCGGCAATCTTACCCTTGTGGAAAATCATATCGATGGCACGGGCATGATCCACTACATACAACCAGTCGCGCACATTCTCACCCTTACCATATACTGGCAATGGCTTGCGATGACGGATGTTGTTGATGAACAACGGAATCAACTTCTCTGGGAACTGGTATGGACCATAGTTGTTAGAGCAGTTGGTCACGATGGTAGGCATACCGTATGTATCGTGGAAAGCACGAACGAAGTGGTCTGAGCTTGCCTTGGATGCTGAGTATGGAGAGTGAGGATTGTACTTGGTAGTCTCTACGAAGAACTCCTCGCCGTAAGCCTCGTGGTTCTTACCGCTGGATGCCTTGGTGGTGAAAGGAGCAGGAATGCCCTCTGGATGAGTCATCTGCAATGCACCATACACCTCATCGGTAGAGATGTGGTAGAAACGCTTGCCCTCATATCCCTCAGGAAGACTCTCCCAGTAAATCTTGGCTGCCTGGAGCAGAGACAGGGTACCCATCACGTTGGTATGAGCGAAAGTGAATGGATCCTTGATACTTCTATCTACGTGGCTCTCGGCAGCGAGATGGATGATGCCATCCACCTTGTAGTCCTGCATCAGCTTCAACATCAGGTCGAAATCGCAGATATCGCCCTTAACGAAAGTATAGTTAGGCTTGTCCTCAATGTCCTTGAGGTTAGCCAAGTTGCCTGCGTATGTCAATTTGTCGAGGTTGATGATGTGATACTCAGGATATTTGTTCACGAAAAGCCTTACTACGTGTGAGCCGATGAAACCAGCACCGCCCGTGATAATGATATTCTTCATCTTCTTAATATTCTAAATTCTTTTTTAATGTTTGATCTTTCTCTTCAAGTATTGAAAGGAGATACTTGCCATAGTCATTCTTCAACATAGGCAGAGCATTCTCTCTCAATTGTTCTGCAGTAATCCAACCCTGACGGTATGCGATACCTTCCAAGCAAGCTACCTTCAAGCCCTGGCGCTTCTCCAAGACCTCAATAAAGGTGGATGCCTCAGAAAGGGAATCATGAGTTCCGGTATCGAGCCATGCAAATCCTCTTGCCATGGTCTGTACCTTCAGCTGCTTATCCTTCAAAAACTCCTGGTTTACTGTTGTGATTTCCAACTCACCACGAGCAGATGGCTTGATATGCTTGGCTACTTCCACCACCTTGTTTGGATAGAAGTACAAGCCTACCACAGCATAGTTGCTCTTTGGATGCTGAGGCTTCTCTTCAATGCTGAGGCAATTGCCTTGCTCATCAAACTCAGCTACTCCATATCGTTCTGGGTCACTTACTCGATAACCAAAGACTGTAGCTTTGTTATTCTGTTCTGCATCTACTACTGCCTGATGCAACATTTGGTTTAATCCTGCACCATAGAAGATATTATCGCCTAATACGAGGCAAGCGGAATCATTACCAATAAATTTCTCTCCGATAATAAAGGCTTGGGCTAAGCCATCTGGTGATGGCTGCTCCGCATACTCGAACTTCACTCCAAACTGGCTACCATCTCCTAAAAGTCTTTTAAAACCTGGCAGATCAAATGGTGTTGAAATAATCAATATCTCACGGATACCTGCCAACATCAATACCGAGATAGGATAATATATCATCGGTTTATCAAAGATAGGAATCAGCTGCTTACTGATTCCTTTGGTGATTGGGTACAAGCGTGTACCACTACCACCTGCTAATACTATTCCTTTCATATAATTATTATTTATTGATCATAACATTGTTCGAAAACCTACCCGTCCTTCCTTACCGTTAAGGAAGGCTCCACCTTTCTCACCAAGCCTCTCTTTCCTCAGGAACGAGAGGATGTAACCGCCCTTAGTGCTATATTTGCCCCACCTGTCCCTCCCCTGCGGGAGGGTCCTTACCCTATACCCAAGCCCTAAATCCCTACCATAGGGATTAGGGATGTAACCGTCCTCCGGTGCTCGGAACCGCTACGCTCTAAGGTTGGCGGACCATCAAAGGTCTACGCCATATTGTGCGGGATGGGACCGCCTAGAGCTACCAATGAAGAATTCTTACTCAACAGCAATGTATTCCCTAAAAAGGAAGATCATTAGCATTCGTTGTGGTTGCAACATATTTCACTATTTTTGGTATATTGTAGAATTCAAAATGCTTATTTAATCTATCTAACACTTCCGTTTTTAACAACACGCCATTATCATTAACATGCGATTGAATGTTTTTCCAGAAATCTATATCTAAATTTGAAATTTCTTCTATTAGACTCAACCATTTCAACGCATCATTCTTGCTACTTGAAGAAAGCAACAAATTCGTCAAACAAGTTAAATACTTAGAACGTGTATTTGTATTGTCACAAAGAATCTTGAAAATTTCCTTTGCCAAAGCTTCTGGATACATCCCTTTGATTTTGATACCCTGATATTCTCCTAGGAAACCATAGGGATCACTATCTGGTAAAAGAGGAAGTACCGTGATATTACGTCCTAATGCTATACCTACTTCTTGATCACACCAGTTACTTTGGTGAAAACCATCATACAACATTGCAGACATACAGTCCATCGAATTTAGCGCTCTTTGGATTTCCTTTTGCCATTCCTTTGTCGGATTAATATCTTCATGGGCGACAAAGGAAGTTATTCCATATTCTTCCAAAGCATTTTTCAAATTACTTGCCTGCTTCTTCTTTGATGTAATATGGCTAATAAACATACGGAAATATCCATTTCGCCACCCTTGGTATGTTCCTGATTCAAACAAAGTAGCTTGGACTTTTGAGTTGGGACGAACTGTTACTTTGTATATCATCTGCCCTCCCTTAGTTGCCTCATCAAAGGCTGAGAGGATAACATTTTCGACATCTTCTATCGGCTTATATTGTCTAAGACTAATATACTTATCTGTCTGCACATCAACTACAACAAAATAACACTCATGCCCAAAACTATCTTCGTCTTCCACTAAAAACATATTGCTAAGTTGCAAGACTTCACATTCCTGTTTATTGCCTTGAATCAAAAGCAAGTCCTTGACTGTAGGAACTATATCTGATAAAAAAACGTTTGCATCCATTTTTATTAACTATTTTATTGTAAGTATTCCCTCACATGATTTAAAGATATTTTTGGCAAGCCCTCTTTTTCCAACTTTTCGATAATTTCATCTTTTCGTTTTCGAAGAATGCTATATAGTACATTTTTATCCTCTATCATTCGAGTATTGTGGAATATAAGTTTATCTATAACATGTATAGCTGACCTATCAGACAATCCTTTTTGCATCATTAAAATCTGCATCTTTGAGTTCAATCCTTTTTCCACCAGATATGCCCAATCAACAATAGTCTCATTCTGAATATTGAAACGAATGCTGATGTAACGCAGAATAGACTTGGACGTTAACAAGAAATCTCGCCGTAACCATTCCACCAAATCTACTACATCATCTATAGGAAGCCTCATCTTATCAGCAATTTCAACATAACGTAACCCTTCCAACCAACAAGACATTAAAGTCTTGATTTTTTTCTTATCATCTATTTGCATCAAGCGGGAGGTTAAAGATATGATTTTTTCAATCCACTCATCGGAACTTAAATCTTCAGTTGATAAAGTTGAAAGTCCACAATCATCCGATATAATGTCTTGCAGAGTTGTTTGCACTATAGGTGAAATCAGAGTGTCTTTGTACATTTGAATATTGTCATTTGACAAGCCATGAAGGTAACTATTTCTCACAGAAAATATTCTGGTAATCTGTTTTTTATGCTTATCATTCCCTAAATGATATGAAAGCGATGAACTTGAAACATCCAAAGAAACATCTTCGTCAGTTGTAAAATCATCCGTACTCAGCATCAGCATTTTGTCAATAGTAAGCGTCCAAAAATGTCACAACGCCCCTATTTGCGGGCTTTTTGCAAAGTCCG